>Ga0308172_1000171_pt1 | contig 121277 bp, 97 predicted proteins | sample PhyGR2_FD_202134 | JGI IMG/M metagenome (GOLD analysis project Ga0308172, IMG submission 202134) | Phyllosphere microbial communities from UC Gill Tract Community Farm, Albany, California, United States - DLSLSG.R2 | ecosystem: Host-associated > Plants > Phyllosphere > Unclassified | place... | reverse complement strand
AACTTCAAAGCGTGGGCGCATACAGCAAGTTGGTATTCATTGGCGCGGGTGGCGCACAGTCACCCTTCCGCCCTTACGGCGGCTCACTTTTTGTCTTGTCAAAAAGTAAGCAAAAACCGCCTGCTCCTATCATCCGGCCCCTACGCTACGCTCCGGGGTTCCCTCGCTCCGGGCTTGCTCCCGGGAGGACCGCGCTGCAGGCCCCATCCTGGGGCCCAGCGCTTGACGGGCATCCATGCCCGTCACCTCCCTCCGCAAGCCCTGCGCTCGGCCTCCTGAAGTCGCGATCTGTGTTGCCTGGGCTACCGCGCGCTTAGAAGCAAAAGCAAAGCAACGACAACGACAACGACAACGACAACGACAACGACAACGACAACGACACGAGTCGGCCTGCTATCCAGCCTAATGTCAATTTAGTTGAAGGCAGTACAGGCTACAACTGACTCAACCTCCCAGGCCAGCCAGACCCTCACCGCCCCTTCAAATCAACCCGCCGCAAATGACACGTCACCTCCTCCCGATCGTGATACAGCTGCTTGCACGCAATCTGCACCCTCACCTTCCGGGCCTTGAACGTCGCCTCCATGCGATCGAGCAACCGCCGCACCTCAGCATACCGCTGCTTCATCGGCAGCTTCAGGTTCACCACCGCCTCGCGGCACAACCCCTCCCCCAACCACGTCTCGATCAACGCCGTCGTCCGGGCCGGTTTCTCGACGATGTCGCACACCATCCAATCCACCGGGTGCTTGGGCTGCCACGTAAAGCCATCGGCCATCAAATGCTGGACCAGCCCCGTGTCCATCAGGCTCTCGGCCATCGGGCCATTGTCGATGGCCGTTACCAGCATACCGCGCCGTACCAGCTGGTACGTCCACCCACCCGGCGACGCACCCAGGTCGACACCGGTCATGTCATCGCCCAACCGCTGCTCCCATTGCTCGCGTGGGATGAACTGATGCCAGGCCTCCTCTAGCTTCAAGGTCGAGCGACTGGGCGCTTCACGCGGGAATTTCAAGCGGGGAATGCCCATCGGCCATAATGCACTGTTGTCAGCCAGAGCCTGACCGACGAACACCCGGCGGCCACTGATGAACGTCAGCAACAGACGCGGGCGACTCGAGTCGTCCACCAGGCGACCGGCCTTTTCCAGCGCCTTGCGCAACGGCGCTTCGAACTTGCGGCAGAACGTCGACAACTCCTTGCCCTCGTTGCTGTCGAGCACCTCCAGCCACAGGCTGCCGAACACCGGCTGGTCCGCCAAGTGCGCCAACAATACGCTGATGCGATCGCTCTCGGGCAGCTCGATGAACGCGCCCCGCGCCCACTGCCTTGGGAAAATCAGCTGATTGAACCGCACCGCGTGCATCAACCGATCGGCACCGCCTTGCTCGCTGCAGACGAACTCGGCGCTGGCGCTGCCAGGCTTGCCTTTGGCATAGCCGGCAATTCCCAGGCGAGCGGCATGTTCACTGATTTCGGCGCACACCTCACCCTCGAAGCCGGGCCGGCAATGCATGAACAGGGTTTCCATCTCTTACTCCACTACGGCTGGCGCGACACAGGCGCCGGCAGGGCGGCGATGATAAAGGAAGATCGGAACCTGGGACATGCCCCGCTGGTCCAGAAAAGGGTCAGGTCAGGCAAACAGGACTAACCTGACCATTCAGTCGGACCCGTGCCGTGCGGGCCTGTACACAGCGGTGCTACCGGCAGCCCTTCGAGACGTTGCCGGGCACCGGCTCAGAAGGAGTTGGCAATGCCCTCGCTCGATAGCCTGAATACCCTCACGTCGCTCGATGTCGGTGACAAGACCTATCACTATTTCAGCTTGCCGAAAGCTGCTCGACAGCTCGGCGACCTGCAGCAATTGCCCATGTCGCTGAAGGTGCTGCTGGAGAACCTGCTGCGCTGGGAGGACGGCAAGACCGTCACCGGTGAAGACCTGCAAGCATTGGCCCAGTGGCTCGTTGAAAAGCGCTCAGACCGTGAAATCCAGTACCGCCCCGCGCGGGTACTGATGCAAGACTTCACCGGTGTGCCTGCGGTGGTGGACCTCGCCGCCATGCGCGCGGCCATGGCCAAAGCGGGCGGCGACCCCCAGCGCATCAACCCGCTATCGCCCGTGGACCTGGTGATCGACCACTCCGTGATGGTTGATCGATACGGTACACCGCAGGCCTTCGGCGAGAACGTCGACATCGAGATGCAGCGCAATGGTGAGCGCTATGCGTTCCTGCGTTGGGGCCAGAGTGCCTTCGACAATTTCAGTGTGGTACCGCCTGGAACTGGCATCTGCCACCAGGTGAACCTCGAATACCTGGGGCGGACCGTGTGGACCCGCGAAGCCGACGGCCGCACCTATGCCTTCCCGGACACCCTGGTCGGCACCGACTCCCACACCACCATGATCAATGGCCTGGGCGTGCTGGGCTGGGGCGTGGGCGGCATCGAGGCGGAGGCTGCCATGCTAGGCCAGCCGGTGTCGATGCTGATCCCACAGGTCATAGGCTTCAAGCTCACGGGCAAGCTGCGCGAAGGCATCACTGCCACCGACCTTGTCCTGACGGTCACCCAGATGCTGCGCAAGAAAGGCGTGGTAGGTAAGTTCGTGGAGTTCTATGGCGACGGTCTGGCCGAGCTGCCCTTGGCCGACCGCGCTACCCTCGCCAACATGGCTCCAGAGTACGGTGCGACCTGCGGTTTCTTCCCGGTCGATCAAGTAACGCTGGATTACCTGCGCCTGTCGGGTCGCCCTGAAGCGACCGTGCAACTGGTCGAGGCCTATTGCAAGGCCCAGGGGTTGTGGCGCCTACCTGGCCAGGAGCCTACCTTCAGTGACACGCTGGCGCTGGACATGAATGACGTCGAATCCAGCCTGGCGGGCCCCAAGCGCCCACAAGACCGGGTTGCGTTGGCCCAGGTCAAGCAGGCCTTCGAGCAGTTCGTCGAGCTGCAACCCAAACCTGCCGCCAAGGAAGTCGGCAGGCTCGAGAGCGAGGGCGGAGGGGGCGTTGCCGTGGGCAATGCCGATCAGGCGGGCGAAGCCGACTACAGCCATCAAGGCCAGACCCATACGCTGCGCGACGGTGCCGTGGTCATTGCGGCCATCACCTCCTGCACCAACACCTCCAATCCCAGTGTGATGATGGCGGCTGGGCTTGTGGCCAAAAAAGCCCTCGAGAAAGGTTTGCAGCGCAAGCCATGGGTTAAAAGCTCGCTGGCACCGGGGTCCAAGGTAGTCACCGAATACTTCGACGCGGCCGGTCTCACGCCCTACCTCGATGAGCTCGGGTTCGACCTGGTCGGTTATGGCTGCACCACCTGCATCGGCAACTCAGGTCCGCTGGACGAGCCTATCGAAAACGCCATCAGCAGCGCCGACTTGACCGTCGCCTCGGTATTGTCCGGCAACCGCAACTTCGAAGGCCGCGTGCATCCACTGGTCAAAACCAATTGGCTCGCCTCACCGCCCCTGGTCGTGGCTTATGCACTGGCTGGCAGCGTGAAAGTCGACCTGACACACGACCCACTGGGCACTGACAAGCAGGGGCAGCCGGTCTATCTGAAGGATATATGGCCTAGCCAGCAAGAGGTGGCCGAGGCTGTGGCCAAGGTGAGCACAGCCATGTTCCACAAGGAATATGCCGAAGTGTTCGCAGGCGACGAGCAATGGCAGGCTATCGAAGTGCCACAGGCTGCCACGTACGTGTGGCAACCGGACTCGACCTACATTCAACACCCGCCTTTCTTCGAAGGCATCGAAGGACCGGCGCCGCGGATCACCGATATCCACAGCGCCCGCATCCTGGCCCTGCTGGGCGACTCGGTGACGACCGACCACATCTCTCCGGCCGGCAACATCAAGGCCGATAGCCCTGCGGGTCGTTACCTGCGCGAAAAGGGCGTGGAGCCTCGCGATTTCAATTCCTACGGGTCACGGCGCGGCAACCATGAAGTCATGATGCGCGGTACGTTCGCCAATATTCGCATCCGCAACGAGATGCTTGCAGGCGAAGAAGGCGGCAATACCGTGCATGTGCCAAGCGGCGAGAAGCTGTCGATCTACGACGCCGCCATGCGCTATCAGGAGCAAGACACGCCCCTGGTCGTGATCGCCGGCCAGGAATACGGCACAGGCTCCAGCCGCGACTGGGCTGCCAAGGGCACGAACTTGCTTGGCGTTAAAGCAGTGCTGGCCGAAAGTTTCGAGCGTATTCACCGCTCCAACCTGGTTGGCATGGGCGTGCTGCCGTTGCAGTTCAAGGCAGGCCAGGATCGTAAACAGCTTGGCCTGACAGGCAGAGAGCAGATCGATATCACTGGCCTGGAAGGGACGGCCATTGTGCCGGGCATGAGCCTGGCACTGACCATCACCCGCGAAGACGGCACGAAGGAGCAGATCGAAGTGCTCTGCCGGATCGACACCCTCAATGAAGTCGAGTACTTCAAGGCGGGTGGGATCCTGCACTATGTGCTGCGTCAGTTGATCGCCGCGTAGGCCCCGCGAGGGTGCCAGTCTGCGCGCAGGCTGGCCCCCTCTTCCCAAGCGGGCATTGCTAGCCCATGCCACCTCAAGGTACTCATGTAGAACCCCGTGCGAACCAACGGCGAGCAACTGCCAGTAGCTCACCCGTACCTGCCATGCACTGCCATGGATCAACCCCTGTAAATATCCCCTCAATAATCCGCGCACCGTGCCGATACCAGTCCAAAGCCCTGCGGACATCCTAGCCATGCGCAACAACCAGCCCATTACCCAGAGAGAACGGACTTTCCCTGCCAAGCAGCGGTTGATTTCCACCACCAATGCCAAAGGTGTGATCACTTACTGCAACGATGCCTTCATCGAAATCAGTGGTTTCACCCGCGACGAATTGATGGGCGCAGCGCACAACCTGGTGCGTCATCCTGATGTGCCGCCCGCCGTGTTTGCTCACATGTGGCAGACCCTCAAGCAGGGCCAGCCCTGGATGGGCATCGTCAAGAACCGCTGCAAGTCGGGTGACCACTATTGGGTCAACGCGTATGTCACACCGATTTTCGACAACAACCAAGTCGTCGGCTTCGAGTCGGTGCGCGTCAAGCCCACCGCTGAGCAGATTCGTCGTGCCGAGGCCCTGTACCTGCGTATCAACCAAGGTAAACCGGCAGTACCGCGGCGTGACCGGTGGCTCCCCATCTTGCAGGACTGGTTGCCCTTCATCCTGATCAGCCAGATCGGCTTCCTGATCGGCAACTGGCTTGGACACTCATGGGGCTTTGCCTTGGCAGCAGCGTTGTCTGTCCCCCTGGGCCTGCTTGGGCTGACCTGGCAACAGCGTGGGCTCAAGCGCTTGTTGCGCCTGGCCGAGCAGACCACGTCCGATCCGCTGATTGCGCAGATGTATACCGACAGCCGCGGCGTGCAGGCGCGCCTGGAAATGGCCATGCTCAGCCAGGATGCCCGGATGAAGACCTGCCTGACACGGTTGCAGGATAGCGCCGAGCATCTGAGCGATCAGGCCCGTCAGTCCGACGAGCTGGCGCATATGAGTTCATCAGGCCTGGAACGCCAGCGCGTGGAAACCGAGCAGGTCGCTGCCGCAGTGAACCAGATGGCTGCTACCACCCAGGAGGTGGCCAACCATGTGCAACGCACCGCCGATGCGACCCAGCAGGCCAATCGCTTGACAGGCCAGGGCCGTCAAATTGCCGGTGAGACCCGGGCAGCCATCGAACGCCTGTCGGCGGCCGTTGGAGAAACTGGGCAGACCGTGACGCAATTGGCCAAGGACAGTGACGAGATCGGCGGTGTGGTCGATGTCATCAAAGGCATTGCCGACCAGACCAACCTGCTGGCGTTGAACGCCGCCATCGAAGCGGCACGGGCAGGCGAAATGGGCCGGGGCTTTGCCGTGGTTGCCGACGAAGTGCGGCAGCTGGCCCAGCGCACGGCTGAGTCGACCGGGCAGATTCACGGCCTGATCGCCAAGCTCCAGCAAACCGCCAGCAACGCCGTGACGACCATGGAAAGTGGTCACCGCCAGGCCCAGGAGGGTGTCGATCGGGTGATGCAGGCTGACGAGGCGCTAGTGGGCATCAGTGAAGCTGTGGCGAACATCACCGACATGGCCACGCAAATTGCCGCTGCGACCGAGGAGCAGACTGCGGTAGCCGACGAGATCAGCCGCAACATCAGCACCATTGCCGACCTGGCCGACCAGACGGCCGAACAGGCACAGCATTCGGCGGTGTTGAGCGAGGCCCTCAACAGCACGGCGGGTAGTCAATATTCACTGGTTGAGCGTTTCAACCGCTAGACCTGACAGCCTGCGAGGGGTCGGCATCGCCGGCCCCTCGTATTGACCAGCGCTACCAATCAAGCCGCAGTTGGGTTTCGAAATGGCGAGTTTGCCCGGTCAACGGGTCATCGAAGCGCAGACTTTGCGCCAACAGTTTCAGCGGCCGTTGATAGTCATCCTGACCCTCGAGCAATGACGGATAGAACGGATCATTGCTGATGCCCGCCCCCAGCGCAGCCATGTGCACCCGCAGCTGGTGCGTCTTGCCCGTGATGGGCGAGAGCTCATACCGCCACTGCTCCCCGTTCTTTTCCAATACGCGGGCGTGCGTCTCGCTGTTGGTCGGCCCCTGCACCTCATGCATGCGAAAGAACGGCTCTGCATGTTCCAGGCGGCTGCGGTGCACCAATGGAAACACGTGTTGCTCAAGGGGGGCAGCAATGGCCTGGTAGCGTTTATCGATCCGCCGCTCTGGAAACAAGCGTTGGTAAGCGCTGCGTGACTCAGGGTTGGCTGAAAACAGTACCAGCCCGGCGGTGTGCCGATCGATACGGTGCAGGGGCACCAGGTGCGGATTGTCCAGACGATGAATGAGACGGCGTAGCAAGGTCTGCTCCACGTACTCACCCCCCGGCGTCACCGGCAGAAAATGGGGTTTGTCAGCCACCACCAGGTGTTCGTCCACATGCAGTATCGCTTCCTGCACGGGAATCACACGCTCGTTGGGTACCTCGCGAAAATAGTGCAGGCGCAGGCCGCGCTTATAGGGATGATTTGCCGAAATAGCCTGGCCGTCGGCGCTCAGCACACGCCCCCGGGCAAAACGGTCCACCCACTGGCTACGGTCGATGGCCTTGAAGTGATCGCACAGGCAATCGAGCACCGTAGCCCATTGACCTGGGGGCAGACATACCGTGCTGGCTTGCAGTCGGGCGGGGTCGAATGAGGTCATCGTTGGGCTCGGAACCTGGCTTGGCGGCGTATTATCCTTCAAGCCCCGCCGATCAGCCAGCCTGGGCCAGCGACTCGCTGCGCGCCTTGAGCCAGCGCAGCACCTGAACAGGCTCCCAGCGGCTGGGGTCGTACAGCGCATACACCAGCCCTTCATAACCCACCACATCCAGTCCTCGGTGATAGCCAGCCCGCTGAAACAGCGCCTCGACCTCGGCGAAGCAGGTATTGAAATGCACCTTGCCGAAAGGCGTGCGATCATCGGTGACCAGGCCTTCAAACCGAAGCTCCAGGACAGCGTCGGCCACCCTGTCGACGGGCATCCGGTTGACGCTGTACTTCAATTGCTCGACGTTGAGCATGGACTCACCCTAATACTGTATTTATGTACAGCATACGAATATCCTTCCGTTGCCGTCAATCGATGTCATACCAGCCCAGGCAGGTAACCGTCCCCCCCGCGCAAGGTGAGTACCTGTCGGCGTGGTACGCCATGGGTCACGGACAGATGCACCCATTTGTCGAATTCCAGTATGAGCTGATCGAATGCGATCAGGCTTGTGCTTATCCGGCGCGCCGTGTCCCTGGGGGATAGCCCGCTGACCGTAAAATCAGCGGCAAGCCCTTGCAGGTGCTGACTACTGGCGGCGCCACCCACTAGCCGATTGAGGTGCTCGCTGCGATAGCCGCTGCTGATGATGATCGGCGCCGCGAGCAATCTGCGCACCTGCTCAAGGGTGGTGCAGAGCATTCGAAGGTTGTCGATGACCGGTTGCGGTGGGGTGTTGTCCAAACCTTCCCGAGCGGCGACCCGAGAAACGATCATTTCATCGAGCGTAAAATGTGGAGTGAGCAACATGGCATAGAGGTCCGATGGCGATTGGCGAGGTCGGCACCAGAGGCTTGGTAGGTGCCTGGACGCGATCATCGGACAGGCGCCCGCTGCAATGGAGCAGGGTCACGGCTCCTATAGAGGGTTGATTACCTCAGGAAGGCCGCTACTTGATCGGCATCGAACGGCCAGGCTAATTCAGCCTCGTTATCGCAGCGGCGCAGGACGGGGATGACGAGACCGTAGCGTTCAAAGAGCGCTTCGCTCTCGGCGATGTCGACCAACTCGACCAGTAACCCATGGTCGACGAAAGGCATCAGCACGGCCTCCGCCACCTCGCACAGATGGCATCCCAAGGTGCTGAACAGCTGGCATTCTGGCAACATGACACGCATCCCCAATGGCTTTCGCAGGTCATTATTCTAGGCCGCACTGCCGATGCCTGCACCTCTAGCCTGTCAGTCCTGGCTTGTGGCACCTATGCGATGCAAGGACAGGTCAGCCCCTTCGAACTCCTGTTCGTGACTGAGCCGCAACCCCAGCACCTTGCGGATCGCGCCGTAGACCGCCAGGCCGCCGATCAGTGCCACCCCTACCCCGGTCAACGTTCCCAATAGTTGACTCCAGACGCTGACCCCACCCAAGCCACCCATCCAGACCTGACCAAAAACGCCGCAGGCGATACCGCCCCACACCCCACACAACCCATGCAGGGGCCAGACACCCAGGACATCGTCGATCTTCCAGCGATTCTGCGCAGCGGTGAATGCCCATACGAACAACGCTCCCGCCACCAGACCCGTAGTTAGCGCGCCCACGGGATGCATGAGGTCGGAGCCTGCACAAATGGCGACCAGCCCGGCCAGCGGGCCGTTGTGCAGGAAACCCGGGTCGTTGCGACCGACCAGCAAGGCGGCCAAGGTGCCGCCGACCATGGCCATCAATGAATTGATAGCGACCAGGCCGCTGATGCCCTGCAAGGTTTGCGCACTCATCACGTTGAAGCCGAACCAGCCGATGATCAGTATCCAGGAGCCCAAGGCCAGAAAAGGGATACTCGATGGCGCAAACGCGACCAATCGCCCTTCACGGTAGCGCCCTCGCCTGGGGCCCAGCAGCAGGACCGCAGCCAGTGCCAGCCAGCCGCCCATGGCATGCACCACTACCGAGCCGGCAAAATCATGGAACGGCGCTCCAAAATGCTCATGCAACCACCCTTGGACACCGAAGTTGCCATTCCACACCATCCCCTCGAAAAACGGATACACCAATGCCACGATCAACGCCGTGGCGCACAGTTGCGGTGCAAAGCGCGCTCGCTCCGCGATCCCGCCCGAGATGATCGCCGGTATAGCCGCTGCAAACGTCAGGAGGAAAAAGCATTTGACCAGGCTGTAGCCGTTATCGATAGCCAGTGTGGCAGCAGGCTGAAAAAACTCGACCCCGTAGGCTACCCAATAACCGATGAAGAAATAGGCAATTGCCGACACGGCAAAATCGCTCAGAATCTTCGACAGTGCGTTGACTTGATTCTTGTAGCGCACGGTGCCGACTTCAAGAAACGCGAAGCCGGCGTGCATGGCGAGCACCAGAATGGCGCCTACCAGAATGAACAACGTGTTTGCACCGTTGACCTGAGACTGCATCGCGCTTGATGTCATATCCATGAAGCAAAAGCACCTGCCGGCACCATTAACGCTCAGTCGAGGCTCACCCTGCACCGATTCGGTGCCAGGCAAGGCGGGTTGGGCGCTTGCCACGAATGGATGGACGCCGTATCTGGCAGTCTGGGCATTTTGGGTTAATGTTTAGGCATGGCGGTGGGTACACGCCCCGAAGCGGCGCAGTGCATTCAACAGATGCCCTGCAACGATGCAAAACTTAAGCAAAGCCTGTACCAGTGTGGTGACTTGAACCTTCCAGCAGCCACGTCACTCGAAGTACCAACATCAACCGACAGGGAGAGACACATGGCCAGCAATTCGGCAAAGCATGCACAAGATGTACTGATGGCTGACTTCCAGGCACTGGTCCGCGACACGGAGAAGCTGCTGGCCGATACCGCCAACTTGGCAGGTGACCAGGCGCAAGCGCTGCGCGAACAGATGCACGAGCGCCTAGCGCAGGCACGCGAAACGCTGGAAGTCACACAGGAATCGCTGCGCGAACGCAGCCAGGAAGCACTGGGCAGCGCCGAGCAGTATGTCCAGGAGAAACCCTGGCACGCCATTGGGATCGCAGCCGGCGTGGGCCTGGTGATCGGCCTGCTGGCGAACCGTCGTTGAGGGGTTTTCATGGACAATGACGCCATCGGCACCGGCGCCACCGGCAAACGGCTCGGTGCAGCTGTTCTGGGGCTGCTACACAGCCATATAGAACTGTTCGGCATCGAACTGCAGGAGCAGAAAGGACGCACACTACGCCTGTTGCTGTTCGCAGGTCTGGCACTGGTTTTCGCGCTGCTGCTGTTGACAGCGCTTTCCGGGTTGGTGCTGGTTTTGCTCTGGGACACCTACCGCCTGGCCGGCATCATTGGTCTGTGCGTGTTTTATGGACTGGCAGCGCTGTATTGTGGCCTGCGCCTCAAGAGCGCGGTGTTCGACGAGTCCTCGCCCTTCCACTCCACGCTTGAGGAACTGGCCAAAGATCGGGAGCGCCTTCTGCCATGAACCTGCCTGACTTGCCCAATACACGTAACCCGCGGGAACTGCGCAAGGCGTTGCTGCGCTTGCGCATGGAAATGCACCGCCAGGAAATCCGCCATGAAACCGGCCAACTGCTCGAACCTGTACGGCGCATACGCGGCATGGGAAGCTCGCTGCATGCCGGGCTCGGCATCAAGCATGCGCCACTGTGGGGCATAGGGGCGGTAGTGGCCATGGGCTTTTTGACTGGCAAGGGCGTTCGAAGTGGTGGCCTTCCCCGCCTTGTGCGCCTGGGTGCCAGTTTGATTCCCCTGGTGAAGCTGTTCATGCAGAGCAACCGTCGGCGCCGGTAACCCACACCTCACGCCGCGTCAGGGGTTCATCGCGCACAGGAACCCCTGACACGGCGTATGCTCGGATCTACCCCTTCAGGAGACTGCGCCTTGGATTGGCATACCCTGCTTACCCGCGAACGCCTGGGCAAAGCGCTATACAGTGCTGAAGAATTGGGGCGCAGCCCTTTTCACAAAGACCATGACCGCATCATTTTCTCCGGCGCTTTTCGTCGCCTGGGGCGCAAGACCCAGGTTCATCCTGTCACCAGCAACGATCATATCCACACGCGCCTGACGCATTCGCTGGAGGTGAGTTGCGTAGGCCGCTCGCTTGGCATGCGCGTTGGGGAAACGCTACGTACGAGCCTACCCGACTGGTGTGAACCGAGTGATCTGGGCATGGTGGTGCAGTCAGCCTGCCTTGCCCATGACATCGGCAATCCCCCCTTCGGACACTCCGGCGAAGATGCCATCCGTCATTGGTTTCAGCAGGCCGCCAATCGTGGTTGGCTGGACGACATGCGCGACGATGAACGGGCTGACTTCCTCAATTTCGAAGGCAATGCCCAAGGCTTTCGGGTACTGACGCAGCTGGAGTACCACCAGTTCGATGGGGGCACCCGCTTGACCTATGCCACCCTCGGAACCTATCTCAAGTACCCCTGGAGCGCTCGTCATGCCGATGCACTGGGCTACAAAAAGCACAAGTTCGGGTGTTACCAAAGCGAATTGCCTCTGTTGGAGCAGATTGCGAGTCGTCTGGGCCTGCCCCAGGTAGATGATCAGCGCTGGGCACGTCATCCCCTGGTGTATTTGATGGAGGCTGCCGATGACATCTGCTATGGCCTGATCGACCTGGAAGATGGCTTGGAAATGGAGCTTCTACAGTACGCTGAAGTCGAAGCGCTGCTACTCGATCTGGTGGGCAACGACCTGCCAGAAACCTACAGGCAGCTCGGTCCAGGTGACTCAAGGCGTCGTAAGTTGGCGATCCTGCGCGGCAAGGCGATCGAACATCTGACCAATGCGGCGGCACATGCCTTCGTGGAACAGCAAGATGCACTGCTTGCCGGCCAGTTGACCGGCGATCTTGTCGAGCACATGCACGGCCCCGCCAAACGCTGTGTACTGCACGCCAAGGCGATGGCGCGGAACAAGATTTTCCAGGACAAGCGCAAAACGCTTCACGAGATCGGTGCCTACACCACGCTGGAGATCCTGTTGAACACCTTCTGTGGCGCCGCATTGGAACAACAGGGTGGCCGCACGCCCTCGTTCAAGAGCCGCAGGGTGTTGGATCTGCTCGGCAACAATGCCCCCGACCCCCATGGTTCGCTTTATCAGGCCTTCCTGCGCATGATCGATTTCATAGCCGGGATGACGGACAGTTACGCCACCGAAATGGCACGGGAGATGACAGGTCGTTCCGGTCCTGCCTAAACACGCCTGGAAAGTCGCCGACCTTCGCCTTCAAACGGTCCAGTAGGGAAAACCTTACTTCAGATTCAACCAACGCTGGACACTGAGTTGAAACCCTAAACATCAGTTAACAAACAAGGTTTGACTTTAGCTATTAATGCAATTGTACGTAAGTAGTTTTGGTTAAGTTTGTAGGCCATTTCCTATATACGGTTATTGAGCCGCCCTCGCATTACTTGCCGCTTTCAACTGGGTTAAGGTGCCAACTGTCACCCTCATTGATAGCAGGGAAGTAAAACATGTACTCCATATTCATCGTCGACGACCATCCGGTGATCCGGCTGGCAGTGCGCATGCTTCTGGAAAATCAGAATTACACAATCGCTGGCGAATCGGACAACGGCGTGGACGCCATGCAGATGATCCGCGAAACCAACCCAGACTTGATCATCCTGGATATCAGCATCCCCAAGCTCGATGGCCTGGAAGTGTTGGCAAGGTTTCAATCCCTGGCAATGCCACAGAAAATCCTTGTGCTGACCGCGCAGTCGCCGGCGCTGTTCGCCGTGCGCTGCATGCAATCAGGGGCGGCGGGCTATGTCTGCAAGCAGGAAGACCTGAGCGAACTGCTCAGCGCGGTAAAGGCGGTATTGGCTGGGTACAATTACTTTCCCAGCCAGGCCATGCAGCCTCATCTACCTGTTGACAACGACTTGCAACTTCTAAGCACTGTCAATGATCGGGAACTGATGGTTCTTCAACTTTTTGCACAAGGGCGGACCAACAAGGAGATTGCAAAGGGCATGTTTCTAAGCAGCAAGACGGTCAGCACTTACAAGAAACGCCTCATGCACAAACTCGAAGCCAGCACGCTGGTCGACCTGATCGATATGGCCAAGCGCAACGCACTGGTCTGAGGGCTCCATGGCACGTTCTATCGCCCTCCTGCTCCTGGTCGCCATGCTGCTGGGCAACCTGGCTAACGCCGGGCAGCAAGGCGCGTCCCAGTTGTCCTTGGTCGCCCGCTCCACTGCGCGACCCGCCATACCTGCAATTACCCCAGAACAGCAGCAATGGTTGAATGCTCGCCACGAACTGGTGATTGGCACATCTGCTCCGGATTATCCACCTTTCGACATCAGCAGTGGCGGGCGCGACTATCAGGGCCTCACCGCAGAGTACGCCAGCCTATTGGGCAAGGCGCTTGATCTGCCGGTCCGCGTGCTGCGCTATTCAAGCCGCCAAACGGCGCTGCAAGCGCTCAAACAAGGCGACATCGATCTGCTGGGCAGTGCCAACGGCTATGACGCCAACTATGAAGGCGTGGTGCTGTCGCACGCCTACGCCATCGACCAACCCGTGCTGGTCACCCGCGAAGACGAACACCGGGCGCTGGATACTGGCCTGTCAGGCATGCGCCTAGGCATGCTGTATCACTACCTGCCGAGGAAAGAGGTACTCAGTGTCTATCCCGATGCCAAGGTCCTGGCCTTCGGGTCATCCAGCGAAGCCCTGAATGCGGTGGCGTTCGGCCAGGCAGACGTCTTCATCGGCGACACGATCTCCACCCACTACCAACTCAACCGCGGTCACCTTCCAAGGCTGCGCATGGCCAGCTTTGGCAACCATGAAGCGTTTGGCTTCGGCTTCGCCCTGCGCGAACAAGACACGGTGCTGCTCGCGCTGGTCAATGCGACGCTCGACAGTCAGTCCTCCGCCCTGCGGTCGAGCATATTCAAACGCTGGAGCGCAGGCAGCGATCTGCTTCTGACCGATCGCAAGCTTCGACTGACGCGTACCGAAGCGCAGTGGTTGCAGCGACATCCGGTCATGCGTGTCGTTGTCGACGGTACGGCAGCGCCATTGTCCTACTTCGACAACTCGGGTTATTTTCGTGGCATCACCGCCGACCTGCTTGAGCTGATCAGCCTGCGTACGGGCTTGCGCTTCGAGGTGCAACGGGCCAGTGGCATCGCGGACATGATCGCACGGGTCAAGGACGGCCGCGCCGATGTCATCGCCGCCTTGGCAAGCGGCAGCATCGACCAGAACGATCTGCAGATCAGCCAGGCGTATCTGGACAGCACTTATGTGCTGGTCAATCGCAAGGGCAACGCGGCAGCCACTTCGCTGGACGAACTGCGCGGCAAGCGGATCGCAATCACACGCTACAGCGCCCTGGACACCATGCTCTCGCGCTATCACCCGCAAATCGGCTGGATCGAAACGGAAAGCTCGTACTATTCCATGGCCCTGCTCAACAGCGGAGCAGTGGACGCCGTCATCACAACGCTGATCGACGCCAACCACGCGTTGGCCAGCAATCCTGACCTGATCATCCGCACCACAGTGGGCAGTGAGCCTGCCAGTTATGCCATGGCCACCAGCACACCTTCCAAAACCCTCATTTCGATTCTGGACAAGGCGCTTTCGAGCATTTCACCTGAAGAGCTGGGGGTGATCAACAACCGCTGGCGAGGCTACACCCTGTTCGAAGATACCCAGGGCGAGGGCTTTCGCCGCTTGACGGTACTTGTAGCCCTGGGTGCAGCGGTATTGCTGTTGCTGGCATTGCTGTGGAACGCCCGTCTGCGTTTGCAGATCCATCAACGCCAGCAAGCGGAGCGCGCCCTGAACGATCAGGTGGCATTCATGCGTGCATTGCTCAACGGTACGCCACACCCGATGTACGTTCGTGATCGAGAGGGTTGCCTGCAGAGCTGTAACTACAGCTACCTCGAAGCGGTGCAGGCCAGTGCCGAGGAGGTCCTGGGCAAGCAACTGGAGAGCAGCCTGTTTGCCGACCGCGAGCAGACCCGACAGATCCAGGACGACTATCGCAAGGTGATGGCGGCCGGGTCGCCCTTGATCATGGACAGGCCCTTGCACATCAAGGGCCGGGAAATCACCATCTACCACTGGATCCTGCCCTACCGGGATTCGCTGGGCGAGGTCCAGGGCATCATTGGCGGATGGATCGACATCAGCGACCGCCGCCAGTTGGTCAACGAGTTGCGCCAGGCCAAGCAGCAGGCCGATGACGCCAACCGAGCCAAGAGTACCTTCCTGGCCACCATCAGCCATGAAATCCGCACGCCCATGAACGCAGTCATCGGCATGCTCGAACTCGCCGTCAAGCGTGCCGAGCAGGGCCAGGTCGATCGCGGCGCCCTTCAGCTGGCTCACCATTCGGCCAAGGACCTGCTTGGCTTGATTGGCGACATACTGGACATCGTGCGCATAGAGTCAGGGCACCTCACCCTGGTCCCCGAGGTGGTGGATCTGGCTGCATTGCTCGAGTCGGTGGGGCGTATCTTCGAGGGCCAGGCCCGGCAGAAAGGGTTGGCGCTGGAAGTCATCATCGAGCCAGCGGCACGTTGCCATGTGCTGCTAGACCCCTTGCGCTTCAAGCAGGTGCTGTCCAACCTGGTGAGCAATGCCATCAAGTTCACCGAGCACGGCCAGGTACGCATCCACGCCAGGCTTGTACAAGACACAGACAGCGCCAGCTCGCTGCTGGACATGGAGGTGCGTGACAGCGGCATCGGTATCCACCCGGACGACGTACAACGGCTGTTCAATCCGTTCGTTCAGGCGAACCCGCACAGTCAGGGGGCACGCGCCGGTACGGGCCTGGGCCTTACCATTTGCCGTACACTCTGCGAAATGATGGGCGCCGACCTCAGCATCAAGAGCCTGGAAGGCCTGGGCACCCAGGTCCGGGTGAAGATGCCGTTGCAACAAGCTGATCCTGCAGTGCGATCGACACCGGCAGTCGAGCGTTTGCAGGCACCTGACCCCCACCTCAACGTACTGGTGATCGATGATCACCCTGCCAACCTGCAACTGATGGCACAGCAGCTCGGTTACCTCGGGCTGCAGCACGCCACGGCCATGGACGGTCGCGAAGGCCTGATGGCCTGGCGTGCAGGCGACTTCGACGTGCTGGTGCTCGATTGCAACATGCCCCACATGAACGGCTACCAGTTGGCGACGGCGGTACGCACCGAAGAGCAGCGGACAGGACGAAGGCGCTGCACGATCCTGGGCTATACCGCCAACGCACAACCCGAGGTACGGCGCAAATGCCTGAGCTCGGGCATGGATGATTGCCTGCTCAAGCCCATCAGCCTCAGCACCCTGAGTCAACGCCTTGCAGCAGTGAACATGCAGCGTCGGAAAAAGAACCGGTGCAAGCCGTATTGCCTTAATGGGCTCAGCGCGGTGGTCGGGCATGACCCGGCTGACCATAGGCGATTTCTCCAGACGCTGCTACAAAGCCTGGAGACAGACTTCACGCTTTTGATGGAGCTGCAGCCTGATAAAGATCAGCAGGCAATCGCCGCTCATGCGCATAAAGTCCTGAGCGCAGCACGCATGCTAGAGGCGGCAGCGCTGATGCGAGCGTGCATCGCCCTCGATTGTGACGAACTCACACCTGCCCAAGTGCGACTGCGACGGCAAGCCCTAGCCCGGCACATGCGGCGCGTGCACCGAGCGCTGACGTTGGACCTGTCGACAACCACGTGCACGCAGGCGGGCAACCGGGCGTGTTAACTGATAGACTGCGCGGCGTTATTACCTAAGAGGATTGTTTCATGGCCACAAACCGCTCCCGTCGTCTGCGCAAGAAGCTGTGTGTCGACGAGTTTCAGGAATTGGGCTTCGAGCTGAACCTGGAATTCAAAGAGGATCTGGATGACCAGGCAATCGATGCATTCCTCGACGCGTTCCTTGCCGAAGCCATGGATGCCAACGGCCTCGACTATGTCGGCGGTGACGATTACGGTCTGGTGTGCTCGGTCAAGCGTGGCTCGGTTACCGAAGAGCAGCGCGCTGCCGTCGAAAGCTGGCTCAAAGGCCGCAGCGAATTGACCAAGGTTGAAGTCAGCCCGCTGCTCGACGCCTGGTACCCGGAAAAGCCGATCAACAAGGCAGAGTAATGCTCTGTCGGGTTCGTTCGCAGAAGGCCACCCCCAGGGGTGGCCTTTTTACTTTCGGGTCTGCGCAAAAGCTGCGGTGCTTAACACACACTCGCCGCGGCGGCCTGATGTGAAACCCATGTGCATCGAACTGGCGCAACCCCGGGGGGCTTGGGGCATAATGCGAGTGCATTCGTTCTGGGGCCATCATCCATTTATAGCCCCAATGCCCTTTCTCCTCGTTGCAGGGTATCTGTTTATCATGATCAAAACGCTCCGCCCCATCGTACTCGCCGGCCTGTTGCTGCCTTTGGCCCTGACCAGCCAGGCAGCTGCGGTCAATACAAACCTTCCACCCAAGGTGCAACAGGCACTCAAGGCCAATAAGCTGCAAGACACGGCATTGTCATTGGTGATGCTGCCCTTGGATGGCCCCGGTACAGCCACGGTGTTCAACGCCGACGTGTCCGTCAACCCTGCCTCGACCATGAAACTGGTCACCACCTATGCCGCCCTGGAGCTGCTGGGGCCGACCTACCAGTGGAAAACCGAGTTCTTCACCGACGGTACGCTCAGCAACGGTGTACTTAACGGCAACCTCTACCTCAAGGGTGGGGGCGATCCGAAGCTGAACATGGAAAAGCTGTGGTTGCTGATGCGTGACCTTCGCGCCAACGGCGTGCGCACCATCACAGGTGACCTGGTGCTCGACCGCAGCCATTTCGTGCAGCCCAACCTGCCGCAATTCAATGACGACGGGGGTGATCAGAACAAGCCGTTCCTGGTGAAGCCTGACGCGTTGCTGGTCAATCTCAAGGCCTTGCGCTTCGTGGCGCGTAACGACGGCGGCAGGGTCAGCGTTGCCGTGGAGCCGCCGATTGCCAGCATTCGCATCGACAACCAGGTCAAGGCTGTCAACAGCAAGAATTGCGCCGGCGACGTACGCTACAACCCCGTGCCACAGCCCGACGGCATCACCGTGACCGTCAGTGGTCAGTTGGGCGATGGCTGCAACTCCCAAACCTACCTCTCGCTGCTCGATCATCCGACCTATGCCGCCGGCGCGGTGCGTGCCATCTGGAACGAGCTGGGGGGTACCATCCAAGGTACCGACCGCATCGAAAACGTGCCTAAAAGCGCACGGTTGCTGGCGCGCGCTTTCTCGCCGGACCTGGTGGAAATCATCCGTGACATCAACAAGTACAGCAACAACACCATGGCTCAGCAGTTGTTCCTGAGCCTGGGTGCCCAGTTCCGTACCGATGCCGATGGCGATGACGCCCGTGCCGCGCAGCGTGTCGTGCGTCAGTGGCTGGCCAAGAAAGGCATCACCGCGCCGCACCTGGTGATGGAAAACGGCTCAGGGCTGTCCCGCGCCGAACGCGTGAGCACGCGTGAGATGGCAGCCATGCTGCAAGCGGCCTGGAAAAGCCCCTACGCGGCCGAGTTCATGAGCTCGCTGCCGCTGGTGGGTATGGATGGGACCATGCGCAAACGCCTCAAGCGCACCGCCATGACCGGTGAGGGCCACATCAAGACCGGCACGCTCAACACCGTACGGGCAATCGCGGGTTTCAGCCGTGACAGCAACGGCCATACCTGGGCAGTGGCCGCTATCCTCAACGACCCCAAACCGTGGGGCGCCTCGCAGGTGCTGGACCAGGTGCTGCTGGACCTCTACCGCCAGCCCAGCGCAAACGCCAGTACAGCCGTCAAGTGACCTGCATGGCCTGTGCCCCCGCAAGGGCACAGGCGTCGGCGCATCACCGCAACTGCAGCTTCCAGGCGCGATGGATGCGGTTGTTGCGGGCGAAGTCCGGGTCAAGCGTCTGGGCGGTGATCTCTTCCACGGCGTAACGAGCAGACAGGTGCTCGTCGAGCTGGAACTTGCGGAAGTTGTTGGAGAAATACAGCACACCACCCGGGGCCAGCCGCGCCATCGCCAAGTCCAGCAACTGAACGTGGTCGCGCTGAACGTCGAACACACCTTCCATGCGCTTGGAGTTGGAGAACGTGGGCGGATCGATGAAGATCAGGTCGTAGCTTTCACGCTCGGCCTCCAACCACGTCATGACATCCCCTTGTTCCAGACGATTGCGCTCTGAAAAGCCGTTGAGCGCCAGGTTGCGCCGCGCCCAGTCCAGGTAGGTTTTCGACAGGTCGACGCTGGTGGTGCTGCGCGCCCCGCCCTTGGCTGCATGCACGGTAGCCGTCGCGGTATAGCAGAACAGGTTCAGGAAGCGCTTGCCGGCCGCCTCACGCTGAATGCGTAAGCGCATCGGCCGATGGTCCAGGAACAGGCCGGTATCGAGGTAGTCGGTCAGGTTGACCAGCAGCTTGACCCCCGCTTCCGACACTTCCTGAAAGCGACCTTCCGTGGCCTGGCGCTCGTACTGGCGGGTTCCGCTTTGACGCTCCCGGCGCTTGAGCACCACGCGTTGTGGCGAAATACCAAGGGCCTGGGGGATCGCCGCCAGCGCGTCGAGCAGGCGCGCTTGTGCCTTGTCGGGATCGATCGAACGCGGCGCGGCGTATTCCTGCACGTGCACCCAGTCCTGATACATGTCTACAGCCAGGGCATACTCGGGCATATCCGCATCGTACAGTCGATAGCAGCTGACCTGTTCGCGGCGAGCCCACTTGCCCAGCTGCCGAAGGTTTTTCTGCAGGCGGTTGGCGAACATCTGCGCACCCTCGGACAGGCGAGCAGGCTGGCTGGCCACCTGCGCTGGCTGGTGGGCTTGCAGGGCTTCAGCCGATTCGGTACGGCGCTCGCCGGTCACGAACTGGTCCGGCTGGACCTTGAACAGCAACAACTTGCAGGGCAGTGCACCGTTCCAGAATGCGTACTGCTTGTGGCTGCGCAGGCCCATGCGCTTGCCCAGTTGCGCAGCGCCCGTAAAGACGGCGGCTTCCCAACCCATGCATGCCTGACGCAGGCGTTCGCCAAGGTTCTGGTAAAGGTAAAGCAGGCTGGCTTCGTCACCCAGACGCTCCCCGTAGGGTGGGTTGCTGATGACCAAGCCTTTCTGGTTCTGGTCCGGGCGCGGCTCGAATGTACTCACTTCACCCTGATAGATCTTCACCCAATCGCTCAGGCCTGCGCGTTCGACGTTGTTACGCCCTGGTTGTATCAAGCGAGGATCGGCTTCATAGCCGCGGATCCACAACGCAGGTTTGGCCAGGCCAGCTTCAGCCCGCGCCTGCGCCTGATCATGCACCTTGCGCCAGAGCGCAGGCACATGGCCCAGCCACGCCGTGAAGCCCCAACGCTCACGCTTGAGGTTGGGGGCGATGTCCGCGGCGATCATTGCCGCCTCGACCAGGAATGTGCCGACACCACACATGGGGTCGGCCAGTGCGCCGCCCTGGGCAGCGATGCGTGGCCAGCCGGAACGAATCAACACGGCGGCAGCGAGGTTTTCCTTGAGCGGTGCTGCACCTTGCTGCAGGCGATAACCACGCTGATGGAGGCTGTGACCGGAGAGGTCCAGCGACAGGATCGCCTCACCCCGGTCAAGGCGCAGGTGCACGCGCACATCCGGGTCGATCTTCTCCACCGACGGGCGTAGGCCTTCACGGTTGCGCAGTTTGTCGACAATGGCGTCCTTGACCTTGAGAGCGCCGAAATGAGTATTGTCGATCCCTGACCCATGACCGCTGAACTCAACGGCCAGGGTGCCATCAGCGGCCAAGTGGTCAGCCCACTCCACGGCATTGACACCGTCATACAGGTCGTCGGCGTTTTTCATGGAAAACCGCTTGAGCACCAGCAATACGCGGTTTGCCAACCTGGACCACAGGCACAGACGGTAGGCTGTCTCCATGTCGGCAGCCCCGCGAATAGCCGAGGTGTGTTCACGCACCTCATCCAGGCCAAGGCTGCGGGCCTCTTCTGCAAGCAGGCTTTCAAGGCCTTTGGGACAAGTGAGGTAGAGTTCGAAACGGTCCGACATGAGTTATCCAGCACAGTAGGGCTATTAGACTGGCGCTGCGACGCATCGCGACGCCCTGTTTACCTGCACCCTTTTCCGACAGGTGTGCAAGTGGCCACGCTCCCCTTACGCAAGAGCGATGACCGGGCCGCCCGACTTACCCATCCATGCCTGACGGCACAAACAGCTTAGATCATCGAGCAGTACATACATTCTCGCGACACCGGGGCCTAGGTGACCCTTCGTCGCATTTCGAGGTATTTCAAATGCCTCACAGAGGCGATGGCAAAATGGCGTCAAACTTCGGCTAACCCCCGATCCTGCGGGGCTGCGGCGGGAATAAGGATGAGTCGCATTTATTTACTTATCCCCTGACCCTTGGAAAGGTTACGTGCTTATGACAAATCGATCATTCCCACCGTCACCTGCATTGGTTAGAACTGAGCACAGGCCGCATCGCAACGAAGCGGCACTTCAGGCTCGCGACGCCGGCAGCGAGCCCATACCGGCAGAACGATTCTGCCCGGCCTCCCTGAGGCCGACGGGACATTACAGTCAACAAGTGAGGGCAACACCCTATGAGAAGACTTAAGCGTGATCCGTTGGAAAGAGCATTTTCACGTGGCTACCAATATGGAGTCACCGGCAAATCCCGGGAGCTTTGCCCCTTTACCCTGCCATCTGTTCGTCAAGCCTGGATCAACGGCTGGCGGGAGGGCCGTGGTGACAACTGGGACGGTATGACTGGCACCGCCGGTATCCACAGGCTCAACGAAAATCACGCCGTAGGCTGATAGAGGACATTCACGCGATTTACCAGGCACGCCCCACCAGGGCGGCGGGCTGAGGCCCAAGGGCCCCTTCATGGGGCCCTTTTTTTGCGGGCAAGCTTACCGCTTGGGCATGGCGGCGATGGCGTCCACGGCTTCTCGAATGAGCGCCGGCCCTTTATAGATGAAGCCCGAGTAGATCTGCACCAGGCTCGCACCGGCGGCGATCTTCTCGGCCGCATGTTTTCCTTCCGTGATGCCCCCTGCGGCAATGATTGGCAGCTTGCCGCCCATCTCACCGGCCAACACCTGAACGATACGTGTGCTCTTCTGGCGTACGGGGGCACCTGAGAGCCCGCCTGCTTCACCGCCATACGGCAGGGCCTCCACGCCTTCGCGCCCGAGCGTGGTATTGGTCGCGATGACCGCGTCCATGCCTGACTCGACAAGCGCAGCGGCCACCAGCGCCGTTTCTTCATCGCTCATGTCAGGGGCAATCTTGATGGCCAAGGGCACATGCCGGCCATGACGGGCGCTCAGCTGTGCCCGACGTTCCGCCAAGGCATCGAGCAATTGCTTGAGCGAATCCCCGAACTGCAGGCTGCGCAGCCCCGGGGTGTTGGGTGAGCTGACATTGACAGTGACGTAGCTGGCCGCGCTGTAGACCTTGTCCAGGCAGATCAGGTAATCGTCCACCGCACGCTCGACTGGCGTGTCGAAGTTCTTGCCAATATTGATACCCAGCACGCCCTTGTAACGGGCAGCGCGTACACGGCCCAGCAGATGATCAACCCCAAGGTTATTGAAACCCATGCGGTTGATGATGGCAGTTGCCTCTGGCAAGCGGAACAGCCGAGGTTTGGGGTTGCCAGGTTGCGGGCGAGGCGTGACAGTGCCGATCTCGACGAAACCGAAGCCCAGCTGGGCGAAGCCGTCGATGGCCGTACCGTTCTTGTCCAAGCCAGCCGCCAGACCTACCGGGTTGGCGAAATCCAGGCCCATGACCTTGACCGGCAATGAGGCCGGGCGCTTGCACAGCTTGCCGTTCAAGCCAAGCCGGCCGCCGGCACCGATCAGGTCCAGCGACAGATCATGAGAAGTTTCCGGTGACAGTTTGAACAGCAGCTGGCGGGCCAGGGTATACATGGGCAGGCAAGACTCGGGGTGAGTGAGGGGGCGATTATAGCTATCACCAACGGCACAGGACAGCCCGATGTTGGCCTGCAGGTTTTCTGCGGAGGGCTGCCTGGGCAGATGAACGTACAGACAAATGTCTAGCAGGCAAGCACTGCCTTGGCTGGGCCTTACACCAGTGCTTGCCTGCTAGACATCACATGCTGTCATGCAGGCAAAGAAAAACCCGGCCGAGGCCGGGTTTTTCATGAAGCTTCAAACCAATTACTTGGCCTGGGCTTCTACCTGAGCTTCAACGCGACGGTTGATAGCACGGCCTTCTTCGGTGGCGTTGTCGGCAACCGGACGGGTTTCGCCGTAGCCAACCGAGTCAACACGGCTGGATTCTACGCCGTACTGCTGGGTCAGGACCTGCTTAACAGCGTTGGCACGACGCTCGGACAGCTTCTGGTTGTAAGCGTCTGGACCTACGGAGTCAGTGTGACCTTCAACCACGGTGGTGGTCTGTGGGTACTGCTTCATGAAGTCAGCCAGGTTCTTGATGTCGCCGTAGCTGTTAGGCTTGACGACCGACTTGTCGAAGTCGAACTTGACGTCCAGCTCAACGCGAACGACTTCGGCAACAGCCGGGCAGCCGTCGGCGTCAACAGTGACGTTGGCCGGGGTGTCTGGGCACTTGTCGACGTTGTCGCAAACGCCGTCGTTGTCGGAGTCGGAGCAGACTTCAGCAACTGGAGCAGGTGCAGGAGCAGCCTGGTTCTTCGGGCTACCGCCGAAGTTCAGACCAACACCAACGCTTGGAGCCCACTCGGTGTCGCCCTGGTCGATGTTGTACTGAGCTTCTACGCCGGCACGGGCGTAGAACATGTCAGTGATGTACCACTTGGCGCCAGCGCCAACGTTGGCGAAGGTGGAGTGGTTACGACCACCACGGCCGGTCTGGCCGATCGACTGGTGCGAGAAACCAGCGGAAACGTACGGACGGATGGCGTCGTACGGGTTGTTGAAGTGGTAAACGGCGTCCAGGGCGGTGTTGGAGCCCTTGATGTTCTTGCCGTCGTCGCCACGGGCGTTGTGGACTTCGTCGTAGCCCAGACGCAGTTCAACGTCGTCGGTCAGGAAGTAACCGATGGAGCCGCCGAACAGGTTACCGTCGTTTTTGAAGTCGCGCTGGCTGTCGAAGAATTCTTTCTTGTAGAAGATTTCAGTTTCGACGGCGCCTTGGCCTTGTGCCATAGCGCCAATCGAGGTGGCGGCTACGAGCGAACCAATGGCCAAGCCCAAGGTGTTTTTCAGTTTCATCCGTTAAATCCCCATCTGGTGATAGTTAAGCAGTCCCACCAAAACCGGGGGGACAACTCGTCGGCGAGTCTAGCAGAACTCGCCGGTTCGTTAGAGATATTTGCTGGTCGTTAAGTTTCATCCAGACCGGCAAATTTCTCCCGAAGCTTGTCAAGCGCACGCTTGTATCGCATTTTCGTCGCGCTGAGCCCCATGTGCATGATATCCGCGATCTCCTGGAACTCCAGCTCGGCGACGAATCGCAGCACCAGGATTTCCCGATCGATCGGGTTCACATGGACCAGCCACTTGTCCAGCCCGCCCTTTTCTTCGGCCTTTGGGGCCTTGTCCTCGGACGCCTCTTCAACAGGGTCCAGGCTCAAGGCATCCATCAACCTGCGCTTGCGGCGCTCCTTGCGGTACTGGGTGATGCATTCATTGTAGGTGATGCTGTAAAGCCAGGTCTTGAATTTGGATTTTCCCTCGAAATTCTTGAGACCATAGAGCACTTTCAACATGACTTCCTGACAGACATCATCCGCGTCCCGGTCGTTCCCCAAATAACGTGCACATACGTTGAACAGGGTTCGCTGATAGCGACGCATGAGCTCCTCATACGCGCGGGTCACGTGATACAGCTCCTCATGCGAGCGCGCCACCAACTCTTCGTCGGTGAGTTCGCGGGGGTCGTAGCGCATGGGCGGCGTGGGGACTTTATTCAAAACGAATCTGGCCGACAGTCAGGTCAATGTCGCCGCAAACGCCCAGGAGGGTCGGTTTTTGCGGCGGCATACATTAACAGCTTTGTGCGGTCAGCGGCTATTGACCCGCTGCTCGAGCAATTCTCGGTTGGACAGGGAAACCAGCTCGTCATCGTCGGTGAGGATCACCGTCTTGACCGTGCCGATTTCCTCGATATGCCCTTCTACCTCGCCAATGCGCACCTGCTGGCCCACCTGGAACAGCTCGCGGACGTAGATGCCCGCCAGGATCTGACCCGCGATTTCGCGGCTACCCAGGCCCATGGCCAGCGCAACGGCCAGACCAACGGTAATCAGGCCGATAACGATCACATGGTTGAGCAGGTCGGTCTTGACCTCCAGCTGGCTGATAGCCACTGAAATGCTGATGATGATGACCAGCCCCTGAACGATGCGTCCAAGCCCCGCGGCGTACTCAAGCCCCACGCCTTCGGCAGCGCCGCGCACCAGGCCGTTGGCCACCTGCGCCAAGAGCACGCCCGCGAGCAATATCAACGCTGCACCGAACACCTTGGGCAGGTACAAGGCCAGCATGTCGAGCGTGGCCGAGACGCGCTCCAGGCCCAGCGACTCGGCGGCCGATACGAGGAAGATCAGCAGCACGAACCAGTAGACGATCTTGCCGATCAGGGTAGAAATCGGTACCTGAATGCCAACCCGGCCCAGCATCTTGGTCAGACCCGTACCGGCCATCAGGCGATCAAGGCCAAGCTTGGCCAGCAGTTTGGAGAGCAAGGTATCGAGCAGCTTGGCTACCACAAAGCCCAGCAGCACCACCACCAACGCGCCGAACAAGTTGGGGATGAAGTTCGCCACCTTGGTCCATAGGGCGGTCATGGCGGTGACCAGGCTCTGGGTCCAGAGATCGAGTTCCATATTCAGTCGGCCTTATCAGCTTTGCTGCCAGCGGCAGCGTTGCGGGAAGAATGTCTGCGCACCGGCGCGACGTGCGCCGAGCCATTGTTGATGGCGATCATCAGCGCCTGGCTCCAACGGCCAAGCAAGCTGAACAGATCACCGGCGCCAACCTGACGGTTGGCGGTCTTGAGCACGCGACCCAGGCAGGCGGCATCATCCTGGTCATGGCGGTCATTGCCGGACGGGGATGCCTTGAGCAGGTCACGCAGGGATTGTTCGAACGGATCGTGCATGGGCACCTCGCGTAGTATCAGCAAGAGACGAGACGGCCTGGCGACGGGTCACACCTTGTGTCGACCAGGCTGCTGGCGCGCTGGCGGCTATACCCACTGCAAGCGCCGGAACAACCACCATTGCCCTGCTGCCAGCCCCACCACCACCAGGCACGCCATGAGAAACCCGTAAGGGTTCTGCGCCCCAGGAATGCCACCCACGTTGATGCCCAACAGCCCGGTGATGAAGCTCATTGGCAGAAAGATGCAGGTGATGATGCCAAACCGGTACATGGTGCGGTTCATCCGTTCGCTGCGGCGGCGGTCTTCGCTCTCAAGCACCAATGCCGCACGTTCGCGGGTCAGTTCGAGCTCTTCGAGATAGCGGATCAGGCTGTTGTTCAGCTCGTTCCAGTAATCGGCATCGACCTCGGCAAACCAGCTCCACTTGCTGCGTGAAAGATGTGCATAGATGTCGCGCTGCGGGGCCAGGAAGCGTCGCAGGCCAGCCGCGCGGCGGCGGATCTGCTGCAAGCTGCCCTGATCAGGCAGGTGTCGCTCGTCAACCTCTACCTTTTCTTCTTCGAGGTCGACCAATTCGGACAGATCGCTGACCAAACCCTGGACTTTCTCGGTCAGCAGTTCGCCCATCAGCAACAGCAACTCGGAAGCTGTCTTCGGCCCCCTGCCCTGCTCCAGTTGCAGCAGGACTTCGTCGCTGGCCCGGAGCGGGCGCAAGCGCAGCGAAATCACGCGCTGGGCCTGGGCGAAGATTCGCACCGAAACCATGTCCTCAGGCTCGGCACCAGGGTTGAGGTTGACCCCACGCAGAAACAGCAACAATTGCTCGTCGGCCATCGGCAGCAAGCGCGGCCGAGTGTTCTCTTCCAGCAACAGCTCGCAGGCGAATTCACTAAGGCCACTCTCGCTCAGCAGCCATGACCGGGTTTGGGGGTGGCTGCGGTCCCAGTGCAACCAGAGGCTTTGCTCAGGTTGCAGTTGCAAATCGGCCAGCTCGGTTCGGGCGATGGCGCGTGCCCCGCCCTTGCCATCGAGCACCAGGGCATGCACCAGCCCCCACTGCGCGTTGTCTTCCTCGAACATCAAAGCTCCATCAGCGCCAGCGGCGCGTCACTCCGGCATCTGCAACGGGCTTGGCGAGACCAGTACGCCGTTGTTGTCGGCGTACACGTATTCACCGGGCCTGAAGGTCACGCCCGCGAAACTCACCACGACGTTGAGGTCGCCAATGCCACGCTTGTCGGTTTTGAGCGGGTGGCTGGCCAGAGCCTGCACACCCACGCTGGTCTGGATCAGTGCGTCGACGTCGCGCACGCAGCCGTAGATCACCAGGCCTTCCCAGCCGTTTTTCGCCGCTTTTTCGGCAAGCATGTCGCCCAACAGGGCGCGACGCAGCGAGCCGCCGCCGTCGACCACCAACACCTTGCCCCGGCCATCGAGTTCGACCTGCTCACGCACGAGCGAGTTGTCCTCGAAGCACTTGATGGTGACGATCTGGCCACCGAACGAATCGCGGCCACCAAAGTTGCTGAACATCGGCTCCAGCACCTGCACGAGGTCCGGATAGGCGTCACACAGGTCGGGCGTTACGTAATGCTGCATGGCAAGCTCCTGTCAGTCACAACGAAAGCGATTGAGGGCCAAGGCTACACCTTGGAGCACACCGCAGTCACCCGAGACCGCACGGTCAGCGCCTTTCATAGCGCGGGCACGAGCGCCAAGGCCTCGATGGACGCATGCACCGGCAACCTGGGCTCACGCAGCCAGCGTTCTACCAGCGGCCATACCTGCACGTGGGCAGCCTGGCTGGCCAGCATGTCCGCATGGCCAAAGGCATCGAAGCCCGCCGCAGGCCCAAGGCAGAGGAACTGCTTGTGCGCGCCACCGAGTTGCTCGAACAACGTGCGGCAGGCCCACGGCGGGCTCTGCTGGTCGGCCGTGGCTGCGACGGCCAGGGTCGGCACGTCGACTTGAGCAAGGCCTGCCCACCAGTCGCCCTGCTTGTCGCCAAAACGCCCGAACAATCCGTGCCAGCGCATGTGTTCCAAGGCAAGGCCGACGGGTTCATCCTCTGGCCCGCGCCCAAAGCGCGAGCCAGACAAATGCCCCCAGCGGCGCAGCAGCCAGCGCATGCCCCACACCACCGGAGGCACTTTCAACGGCCAGTAGCTGCGGCTTACCTGGGAACCGAATAGCGCCACACCCGACACATGCTGCGCAGCCAACGCGCCGCTCCCCAGGGCGACCGCCAAGGTAGTGCCGCCCAACGAATGCCCAATCCACAGGGGCGCCCTGCCCGCTTTCTCATGCACGAAGGCACCGATGGCCGGTACGTCGTCGCGCGCGTAGGCGGCCACCGTGTTCTGTGCCCAATCCCGATTGCGCGGCGACAGCCCGTGACCACGCATCTCGGGGATCCATACATCGAAGCCGGCCCGGGCCAGGTAGGCCCCAAGGCCACCGCCCTTGGGTGAATACCAGAAACGCCGATTGGAAAAGCTGCCATGCAGCAAGATGACCGGAATACCCTGGGCGGTGTTCTGGTCAGCCAAGCCCAGCCGGGTCACGGCCAGCTCCACGCTGGGATCGGGACCCAAGCCGGCCTTGATGCGATAGACGTCTTCACTGAGGTCGCCGCGACGCTCGGCACTGAGCAAGGCGACGGGAAATAATGTACTGCTGCTTTGCATAGGTCGGTTGCTTGTCGCACAAAAAAGGGCGAAATCCATCGCTGGAACTCGCCCTGGAAAAAACCAGGCGAGGGACGCCAGACGCCCCTCGCGTTTTGCGGTATCAGGTCGCGCTTTGGCCTTCGGCCAGGTAGAACCAGGTTTCGAGCACCGAGTCCGGGTTCAGCGATACGCTGTCGATGCCCTGCTCCATCAGCCATTTGGCCAGGTCTGGGTGATCCGAAGGGCCCTGACCGCAAATGCCGATGTACTTGCCGGCCTTGTTGCACGCCGCGATGGCGTTGGCCAGCAGCTTCTTGACCGCGGGATTTCGCTCATCGAACAGGTGGGCAATGATGCCCGAATCACGGTCCAGACCCAACGTCAGCTGGGTCAGGTCGTTCGATCCGATGGAGAAACCGTCGAAGTATTCGAGGAACTCGTCGGCCAGGATGGCGTTGGACGGCAGTTCGCACATCATGATGACGCGCAGGCCGTTGTCGCCACGGGCCAGGCCGTTTTCAGCCAGCAGGTCGACCACTTGGCTGGCCTCACCGAGGGTACGCACGAACGGCACCATGATCTCGACGTTGGTCAGGCCCATTTCGTTGCGCACGCGCTTGAGTGCGCGGCACTCGAGTTCGAAGCAATCGCGGAACGCCTCGCTGATGTAGCGCGAGGCCCCACGGAAGCCCAGCATCGGGTTTTCTTCTTCGGGCTCGTACAGCTTGCCGCCGATCAGGTTGGCGTACTCGTTGGACTTGAAGTCCGACAGGCGAACGATCACTTTCTTGGGATAAAACGCCGCTGCCAGGGTGCTGATGCCTTCGACCAGCTTCTCCACATAGAAACCGACCGGGTCGTCATAACCGGCGATGCGCTTGTCGACGCTGTCCTTCAGGTCGGCCGGCAAGCCGGCGTAGTTGAGCAATGCCTTGGGGTGCACGCCGATCATGCGGTTGATGATGAATTCCAGGCGCGCCAGGCCTACACCGGCGTTGGGCAGCTGGGCGAAGTCGAAGGCGCGGTCCGGGTTGCCGACGTTCATCATGATCTTGAACGGCAGCTCGGGCATGGCATCCACCGAGTTCTGCTTGATGTCGAAGCCCAGTTCACCCTCGAAGATGAAGCCGGTATCGCCTTCGGCGCAGGAGACGGTCACGCCCTGCCCATCTTTGAGAATCTGGGTAGCGTTGCCGCAACCGACGACCGCCGGAATACCCAGTTCACGGGCAATGATGGCCGCATGGCAGGTACGCCCGCCACGGTTGGTGACGATGGCACTGGCACGCTTCATCACCGGCTCCCAGTCCGGGTCGGTCATGTCGGAGACCAGCACGTCGCCTGGCTGCACCTTATCCATCTCGGAGACGTCGTTGATCACGCGGACCTTGCCGGCGCCGATGCGCTGGCCGATGGCGCGGCCTTCGACCAGCACGGTGCCCTTCTCTTTCAGCAGGTAACGTTCCATGACGTTGGCGCTGGCGCGGCTCTTCACGGTCTCAGGGCGGGCCTGGACGATGTACAGCTTGCCGTCGTCACCGTCCTTGGCCCACTCGATGTCCATTGGGCGCTGATAATGCTGCTCGATGATCATCGCCTGCTTGGCCAGCTCGTTGACTTCGTCGTCGCTCAGGCAGAAGCGGGCACGCTCGGCGCGATCGACTTCGACCGTCTTGACCGAACGACCGGCCTTGGCTTCTTCGCCATAGACCATCTTGATCGCCTTGCTGCCCAGGTTGCGGCGCAGGATGGCCGGACGGCCAGCCTGCAGGGTGTGCTTGTGTACGTAGAATTCGTCAGGGTTGACCGCGCCCTGGACCACGGTTTCACCCAGGCCGTAGGCACCGGTGATGAACACGACGTCACGGAATCCCGACTCGGTGTCCAGCGTGAACATCACGCCGGCGGTGCCGGTTTCGGAACGGACCATGCGCTGCACGCCAGCCGAGAGTGCGACCAGCTTGTGGTCGAAGCCCTGGTGCACACGGTAGGAGATGGCACGGTCATTGAACAGCGAGGCGAACACTTCCTTCGCAGCACGGATCACGTTGTCTACGCCGCGGATGTTGAGGAAGGTTTCCTGCTGGCCGGCGAACGAGGCGTCTGGCAGGTCTTCGGCGGTGGCCGAGGAGCGCACGGCCACGGCCATGTTGTCGTTGCCATTGGCCATTTCGGCGAAGGCGGTACGGATCTCGGCATCCAGACGCGCCGGGAATTCGGCTTCCATCACCCACTGGCGAATCTGCGCGCCGGTCTTGGCCAGGGCGTTGACATCGTCCACGTCCAGGGCATCGAGCGCCGCATGGATGCGGTCGTTGAGCCCACTTTGCTCGAGGAAATCACGGTACGCCTGAGCCGTAGTGGCAAAGCCGCCCGGCACGGACACGCCGGCACCGGCAAGATTGCTGATCATCTCGCCCAGGGATGCGTTCTTGCCCCCCACATGCTCCACATCATGGACGCCGAGCTTTTCGAGGGAAACTACGTACTCTACCAAGGTGATCTCTCCACTAGCTGTATTGGAAAAGCTCAACGGCGCCCGCCTGTCTTCTTGACTGGGCCGGACGCATGTGGCCTGTACCTGGAAAATAAGTGAGAATGCCGACAGCCGCATTCGGCAAAGCGAACTTATCATAATCAAGAAACGTCATCATCACTAAGGCCCCGATCGCAAATGAAACGAACCGCGTTCTTCATCTCCGACGGCACCGGCATCACTGCCGAGACCCTGGGCCAGAGCCTGCTCGCGCAGTTCGAGAGCATTCCTTTCAGCAAATTCACCCGGCCCTACATCGACTCCCCCGAAAAAGCGCGCAACATGGTTCAGCAGATCAATGCGGCGGCCGAGCGCGACGGCATGCGGCCGATCATCTTCGACACCATCGTCAACCAGGACATCCGCGAGATCCTCGCCACCTCCAACGGGTTCATGATCGACATCTTCTCCTCGTTCCTGTCCCCGCTGGAGCAGGAGTTGACCGCCCATTCCTCGTATTCGGTGGGCAAATCCCACTCCATTGGTGGCAATTCCAACTACATGGAGCGCATCGAGGCGGTGAACTTCGCCCTGGACAACGATGACGGCGCTCGCACCCATTACTACGACAAGGCCGACCTGATCCTGGTGGGTGTGTCCCGTTGCGGCAAAACCCCGACGTGCCTGTACATGGCCATGCAGTTCGGCATCCGCGCGGCCAACTACCCGCTGACCGAAGACGACATGGAGCGCCTGCAACTGCCGGCGGTGCTGAAAAAGCACCACAGCAAGCTGTTCGGCCTGACCATCGACCCCGACCGGCTGACCGCCATTCGCCACGAGCGCAAGCCCAATAGCCGTTACTCGAGCTTCGCCCAGTGCGAATTCGAGGTGCGAGAAGTCGAGAGCCTGTTCCGCCGCGAGAACATTCCCAACATCAATTCCACGCATTTTTCGGTGGAAGAAATATCGGCCAAGATCCTGGTGGAGAAGGGTGTGGAGCGGCGGTTCAAGTAAGGCAGTGGCGGGCTTGGTCTGGTGATGTCGTAGGGTTTGAGCGCAGACATCGTGAGCAACGCCTGTCTCTATCGTTGGCTTATGGGTGCTGCTCGGTGCCGGCGGCGGGCATCAGCGGCCTCGGTACTTGAGTTCTGCATCACAGATGACTGGGGCCGCTGCGCGCCCCGTTGACCGTCATTCCATAACCAATCGCCCAACACCTCACCCACAAAAAAGCCCCGGCATTACGGCCGGGGCTTTTTCATTTCAGCAATGACTCAGGACGGCATTACAGTCGCCTGCCCGCTCATGGCCAGATCGACCAGTTCGCGGTTGGCCACTGCATACATCGCATAGTCATGGCCCGAGGCGCTGCGCAGGTCATCGAGCATGGCGCGCCAGCGCTCCACCATCACCCGATGCTGCTCGGCCCACAGCGCGACGCGGGCATCCATGTCCTGCGGTGCATCGGCCATCTGCAATACCGAGATGGTGATGGCGCGTTGTTGCAGGTCGATGTCGTCGCGGAAGGCTTCCCGGGCCAGGGCCTGCCAGTTGTTCTCCACCGGCAGATTGCTGATTTCCTGCAAGTACCAGGTCAGGTCAAGCGCGCTGCCCACGGCGAAGAACGCCTTGGCCACCTGCGCCGGCTCGTGACCGGTCACATCAGCCGCCTCGATGATCGGCAGCAAGGTGTACAGATGGCTGGTACCGGCCACCATTCGTGCCAACAGCTCCGGCACCCCCGCATCGACGAAGCTCTGGTAGCGCACCATCCAGCGTTCGCGGGTCGGGCCTTCGAGCAGTTCGTCGAGCTTGAGCCCAAGCTGGGCGATCTTCGGCCCAAAGTGGGCGCAATCACGGCCAGCGTCTTGCTCATTGCGACGGCTACGCAGGAACCAGCGCGTGGCTCGACGACCCAGGCGCATCAGTTCGTCCATCAGGGTCAGCTGGATCTCGGCGGGGACCTGGTAATCCAGCGCCTCGATCTGACGGAACCAGTGCGGCAGGTGGAAGATGTCGCGCACGATCACGTAAGCCCCGGCCACGTTGGCAGGGCTCATGCCGGTCGATTCCTTCAACCGCTGCACGAAAGTGATGCCCATGTTGTTGACCAGGTCGTTGGCGATCTGGGTGCTGACGATCTCGCGCTTGAGGCGGTGGCGGCGCATGGAGTCGGCGAACTTGCTGACCAGCGACGGCGGGAACGCGGTTTCCATGTCGCGGGTCAGGTAATCGTCGTCCGGCACCTGGGACTTGAGCAACTGCTCCTTCAAGTCGATCTTGCTGTAGGAGATCAGTACCGAGAGCTCTGCACGGGTCAGGCCCTGGCCGGCGGCGAGGCGCTCGGCCAGCTGTTCCTCGGAAGGCAGGAACTCGATGGCCCGGTCAAGCTTGCCACGGGCCTCGAGGTCGGCCATCAGGCGCTTGTACTCGGCAATGCGCTCGCGCACGCGACGCGCTGCCAGCGACAGCGCCTGGGTCTGCTTGTAGTTGTTGCCCAGCACCAGGCCGGACACTTCCTCGGTCATGCTACCGAGCAGCTGGTTGCGCTGCTTCTCGGTCATGTCACCACCCTGCACAACCTCGTTGAGCAGAATCTTGATGTTGACCTCGTGGTCGGAGCAATCCACGCCGCCAGCGTTGTCGATGAAGTCGGTGTTGGTGGCGCCGCCGTGCAGGCCGAATTCCACTCGGCCAAGCTGGGTCATGCCCAGGTTGCCGCCCTCGCCTACCACCTTGCAGCGCAGCTCGTTGCCGTTGACACGCAAGGCGTCGTTGGCCTTGTCGCCAACGTCGGCGTGGCTTTCGCCACTGGCCTTGACGTAGGTGCCGATGCCACCGTTCCAGAGCAGGTCAACGGGCGCCTTGAGCAGTGCATTGAGCAGCTCGGTGGGCGTCAGGCGGTCGGCCTCGATGGCGAAGCGTTCCTTCATCTGCGCCGTGATGGCGATGCTCTTGGCGCTACGCGGGAAAATGCCACCGCCTTCGGACATGATGCTGGTGTCGTAGTCGGTCCACGCCGAACGCGGCAAGTCGAACAAGCGCTTGCGCTCGGCAAAGCTGGACGCCGGCTCCGGGTTGGGGTCGATGAAGATATGCAGGTGGTTGAAGGCCGCTACCAGTTGCAGCTTGTCGGACATCAACAAGCCATTACCGAAGACGTCGCCGGCCATGTCGCCCACACCGATCACCGTGATCGGATCTTCCTGCACGTTGATGCCGCGCTCACGGAAGTGACGCTGCACGCCGACCCAGGCACCGCGGGCGGTGATGCCCATTTTCTTGTGGTCGTAGCCTGCCGAGCCACCCGATGCGAAGGCGTCACCCAGCCAGAAGCCATAGTCGATGGCGATGCCGTTGGCGATGTCCGAGAACGTGGCGGTGCCTTTGTCGGCCGCCACGACCAGGTACGGGTCGTCATCGTCGTGACGCACCACGCCGACCGGCGGCACGACGCCACCGTCCTTGAGGTTGTCGGTAATGTCGAGCAACCCCGAGATGAAGATGCGGTAGCACGCCACGCCCTCTGCCGCGATCTCGTCACGCGTGCCGCCCAGTGGCAGGCGACGTGGCAGGAAACCACCCTTGGCGCCGACAGGTACGATTACCGAGTTCTTCACCTGCTGCGCCTTGACCAGGCCCAGCACCTCAGTGCGATAGTCTTCCTCGCGGTCCGACCAGCGCAGGCCGCCGCGCGCAACGTTGCCAAAGCGCAGGTGCACACCCTCGACCCGAGGGGAATAGACGAAGATCTCGAACTTGGGCACCGGCTTGGGCAGTTCGGGCACAAGCTTGGGGTTGAACTTGAAGCTGAAATACGACTTGTTCTGGCCGTTGGCATCGAGCTGATAGAAGTTGGTGCGCAGGGTGGCCTTGATCAGGTCCAGGTAGCGGCGCAGGATGCGGTCCTCGTTGAGCACCTGCACCTCGTCCAGCGCATTGAGGATCGCTTGCTCAAGGCGCTGCTGCTTGTCCTCGAGGTCGTCCTGGGTCAGCTTGCGGGCCAGGTAGAAACGCGTCTTGAACAGGCGGGTAAGCTCGCGCGCGATGTCGGTGTGGTTGTTCAGCGTGCTGGCAATGTAGCCCAGGTCGAAGCCCAGACGGATTTGTTTCAGGTAGCGTGCATAGGCACGCAGCAATGCCACGTCGCGCCACGGCAGGCCCGCGGTCAGCACCAGGCGGTTGAAGGCATCGTTTTCGGCATCGCCGCCGACGATGTGGATGAATGCATCCTGGAAGGTGTCATTGAGCTCCTGAATGTTCAGGCTCAGGCCTTCGCTGTAGGTGAAGGCGAAGTCGTGAATCCAGTATTCGCGGCCATTGGCGTGGCGCAGTCGATAGGGGAACTCTCCCAGCACGCGCAGGCCGAGGTTTTCCAGAATCGGCAGTACGTCCGACAGCGCCAGGGGGGTGTCGGCGTGGTACAGCTTGCAGTGCAGGGTGCGCTCGCCAACCCGCGTGAGCGGCTGGTAGAAACTCATGGCCAGTGGCTTGCTTTCCGACAGGGCCAGCACATGCTGCAGGTCCACCACCGCCGAATGGGCGGCGAAGCGCTCGCGGTAGCCAGCCGGGAAGCCTTTGGGGAAATCGGCCAGGATGTTGGTGCCTTGGGCTTCGCCGAAGTTCTCCACGACAAGCGCCGAGAAATCGTCCTGCCAGGAACGGCAGGCCTGGATGACTTCACGCTCGAGCTGCTGCGGGTCGATGTCGATACGGTTCTTCGGGTCCACGCGCAGGATCAGCTGCACACGGGCCAGTACCGACTCGGAGAAGAAGGTCCAGAACTCGCAATCGCTGGCCTTCAGGCGTTCCATCAGCACCTGCTGGATTTTCTGCCGAACCTCGGTGGAATAGATTTCACGCGGTACATAGGCCAGGCAATAGCAGAAGCGCCCGTACGGGTCTTTGCGCAGGAAGACGCGAATCTTGTTGCGCTCCTGGATCTGCACGATGGACATGACCGTGCTGAACAGCTCATCGACCGGCGTCTGGAACAGATCGTCGCGCGGCAGCACCTCGAGCACCTGCGCCAGTTCCTTGCCCAGGTGAGCCTTGGTATCGAAGCCGGAACGGCGCTCCACTTCGGCGACCTTGACCCGGATGTAGGGGATGGCGTGCACGCTTTCGCCATACACCGTGGAGGTGTAAAGGCCCATGAAGCGGTGTTCCTTGAGCACGTTACCCGAGGCATCGAGCTGACGGATGGACACGTAGTCAGGGTAGCCCGGGCGGTGTACCCGGCTTGGCAGCGCAGCCTTGGCGAAGGAGAGCAGCAGCGGCTCGGCCAGGTAGGCCACGGCGTAGTCTTCGATGCGCAGCTCTTCGGGGGTCAAGCCAACGCGCAGGCGACGCGGCAGCCCAAGGAACGACTGCGCGTCGTAAACCATCTGGCCACCGGCCTGATCGGCCTGGACGGTGAACTCTTCATACCCCAGGAAGGTGAAGTGGTTGTCCAGCAACCACTCCAGGAACGCCTTGACCTCGCCCTTTTCGTGCTGGGCCGGCCCGTACGGGGTCTGCTCGACCAGCGCCACGACTTCACGCAGCTTGTCCTTCATCGGCTCGAAATCATCGACCGCCACGCGGACCTCGGCCAGCACCTGCTCGATTTCCCGAGCCAGCACGCTCAGCTCCGCAGCGTTGGCGCAGCGATCGATCTCCAGGTACATCAGCGACTCGTGCCCAACCCCTTCACCGTGGGTACCCTTGGGCAGCAGCTCCAGCAATTCGCCCTTGGCGTTGCGGCGCACGCTCAATACCGTGGTCTGCAGCGTATGAATGCTGTAGCCACGGCGGTTCAGCTCGGTGCGGACCGAGTCCACCAGAAACGGCAGGTCATGGTGCAGCACCTCGACGACCGTGTGGGTCGACTGCCAACCGTTGCGTTCGTAATCGGGGTTGTACACGCGCACCTGCGGGTGCTCGGGGTCGAAACGCTCGACGATGCGCCAGGCCGACAGGGTGCAGCCGGCCAGGTCGGAAAGCCTGCGCTGGGTGAGTTCGTCCAGAGAGATGATGCCGAAGAACTGTTCGGCGAACAGCGCCACTTGTGGCAGGGACTGTTCGCTGATGTGCTGCGCCAGGGCCGCTTGCAGTTGATGCTGGAAGTCGGCTTTGCTGGCCGCGGTGAAGAACGCCATCTGTGGTACTCCGCTTGGGCTTTGTAATAGTTGAAGCGTCGCTGCGTGCGCCGTGCCGGGATCAACGATAGACGATTGCAGGCAGGGCGAACGATGAAAACCAGGCGTTGAGCGTGCGCATGCACGCCCAGGACTGGGCGAAGCTTAACGACTGACCGGTCATCAAGGCTTGCAGCGCTGCGACAATTTCGTTCAAGGGGCGGTAACTTTACGTTTATGCATGTAAGCAAGACTGTCAGAATTCCCTTCCGTTTCCTTTGATCCGAGCCCGCCATGCAAATCGACACCGCCGTGCTGTTCGCCACCCCCTGCGATGAAGAGGAGGACAACATGGCCACCCTGTGCTGCCACAGCGACAAAGGCCAGATGTTCCTGCTGACCCGCTACCCCGACGAAGACACGGTCGACCTGACCCTGGATGATGAGCCCTCGACCCTGGACGGCTTGAAAGTGACCTTGAGCGCAACTGGCCTGTTGATCGAAGTGGCGGCAGGTGACCGGGACGCCTTGCGCGGTGATGAGGTGCTTCAGATCAACCTGACCAGCACGCTGAGCGATCTGGACGAGATCAGGCAAACCTTGGAAAACATCCTGAGCGGCACCGGCACGTTCATCTGCGAACTCTAATCCACCGATCACTGCGCAGGCTTGCCATAGGCCGCAGGGGCTAGGCCAGTGCGCGCTGCATCGCCTGCGCCTGCTCGCGCAGTGTCTGACAGAACGGCTCGACCGCCGCCGAGGCCGGCCGGTGGTCTGGCCTGACCAGCATCACCTGGTAGGCGATCGAGATCTCCAGCGGCCTGATGGGCAAACCACTCTGGGCCGCCTCCAGCCCGCTCAGGGGGTTGATGATGGCGACGCCCAGGCCCTGCCTGACCATGGCGCACACCGAGGCGGCGCTGGTGGTCTCGATGACCGTGCGACGGTTCACCCCGGCCGCGCGAAACTGGTGGTCCAGACGCTGGCGATAGGTGTCCAGGCTGGCCAGGTTGATGAAATCGATCTCATGGAAGTCCGCCAGGCTCAGCCGTGACCTGGCCTGCAACGGATGGTGCTCAGGCAGCACGCAGACCATGTTGGCGCTGAACAGCAATTCCCCGCTCGCCCCGCGGGGTATCTGCGCGACCTCCGTCAGGCCCAGGTCGTGCTGCTGGGTGGCCAGGGACTCTTCCAGCAGTGGTGACTCCTGGGCGACGATGCTCACGCTCACCCCAGGGTGCTGTTTGTGGAAACGCTGGCAGACCTTGGGCAGTAGCGTCTGCGAAAACAACGGCAGGCAGGTGACGGCCAACTGGCCCTGCTGAAAATTGCGAATGGCCTGGGCAAAACGGTCGATGCGCTCAAGGCCTACATACGCCCGCTCTACTTCATCGATCAGCAGCAACGCCTGGGCGGTGGCCTCCAAGCGACCGGCCGTGCGTTCGAACAGATGCAGGCCGGTCACGTGCTCTAGCCGCGCCAGCTCACGGCTGATCGTCGGCTGCGACGTGAACAGCAGACGCGCCGCGCCCGTCACGCTGCCCGAGACCATGATGGCGCGGAACACTTCGATGTGGCGGGCGGAGAGTTTCATGGCAGCACCGACGGTATTCACAGGTCATATCAGGTCTGAATGGGTGGCGCAAAAATAGCTATTTTTCTGAATCGAGTCTATGCGCCATGCTCGCTACTTCCCCCTGTCCCGAGTCCTTCGATCATGAACCATCCTTACGCTGTGCTTGCCGAGGCCGTTCGCCAGCACGGTTCACCCCTGTGGGCCTACGACGCCGCCACCATCATCAGCCGGATAGAACAGCTCAAGCCATTCGACACCGTACGCTTCGCCCAGAAGGCCAATCCCAACCTGCAGGTATTGCGCTTGATGCGCCAGCACGGTCTGGTGCTCGATGCGGTGTCGCTCGGGGAAATGGAACGCGCCTTTGCAGCCGGCGCCAGTGTGGCGGGCGAGCCTGCGGGGGTGGTGCTGACTTGCGACGTGCTGGACCGCGCCACCCTGGCGCGCGCGGTCGCGGAAAAGATCGAAGTCAACGCAGGCTCCATCGACATGCTGCGCCAGTTGGGCGAGCACTCGCCAGGGCACCGTGTCTGGCTGCGCATCAACCCAGGGTTCGGCCATGGCCATAGCCGCAAGACCAATACCGGGGGCGAGAACAGCAAGCATGGCATCTGGCACGAGGACCTGCCGCAGGCGCTCGCCTGCATCCGGGCCCATCGCCTGCACCTGGTAGGCGTGCACATGCATATCGGCTCTGGCGTTGACTACTCCCATCTGGAACAGGTGGCTCGTGCCATGATCGAGCTGATCGTGCGCCTGGACACCGACATCGAAGCGTTCTCGATCGGCGGTGGGCTCTTGACGCCATACCGCGATACCGACACGCCGGTGGACCTGCAGCGCTATGCGCAAACCTGGGCAGTGGCACGGCAGGAAATCGAAGCCGTGCTCGGCCACCCGGTGCGCATGGAGATCGAGCCAGGGCGTTTTCTGGTAGCCGAGTCGGGCTATCTGGTGACCGAAGTCCGTGCCGTCAAGCAGGTGGGCCGCAACACATTCGTGCTGGTCGATGCTGGCTTCAACGACCTGATGCGTCCTGCGATGTACGGGGCCTACCATGCCATGACCCTGCTCGATGCCGACGGCCACCCCGTAGACCGCCCGCGGCAACCGACCGTGGTCGCCGGCCCACTGTGCGAATCGGGGGACGTGTTCACTCAGGATGAACAGGCGCTCTGCCCTCAGGACTTGCCCCAGGCCGTGGTTGGCGACTTGCTGGTGATTCACGATGCCGGTGCCTACGGCGCCTCCATGTCGTCCAACTACAACAGCCGGCCTTTGCTGCCAGAGGTGATGATCGAAGGCCAAGCCGTACGCTTGATCCGCCGTCGGCAGACCATTGACGCGCTACTCGCGCTTGAGGCCGGCTTGTAACTTCCAATTCCCTGCATGCCGACCGCCATGGCGAGCCGGCATTGCGGGGATAGACCACCCAGTGCTCCCCACACACTTCGCTCGTTAATAGAATGTGAACTGTGAAAACCAAATAGCTCGCAATAAATTCTTATCTTTTCCTAGAATCAAGCAATTCAGTCACATTCAAACCGCACACTACCCCACCCTTTGCAACCTCCACACACGATCCCCCTTTACAATTGGATCCATTCCAACGATGGATCCCCCACATGCAGACACTCGAAATGGATTACGCCCCCGGCGATCACGTCGCCAGCCACTGCCACGCCCACGACCAACTGATCTACGCGGCCAGTGGCATTGTGCATGTGAGTACCGATTCGGGAAGCTGGGTGATCCATGGGGGTAATGCGTTGTGGGTGCCGGCCGGCGTCAGCCATGCCATTGTCATGGAAGGCGTCGTCAGCATGCGCTCCCTGCTGCTGACGCCCCATGTCGGCCACTGCCAGGTGATCGTGGTGACGGGGTTGCTGCGTGAATTGATCCTGGCAGCCTCGCGAATGCTCGGTGTCCGGGAGGGCGAGCACGTACGGGCGCTCATTCTCGGCGAGCTCGCCCATGCAAGGCGCATCGACACGTTCGTTGCAATGCCGACGCACGCGCGCCTGAGGGCCTGGTGCGAGCGCATGCTGCGGTCACCCGCCGAGGCGCATTCGCTTGAAGAGTGCGCCACTGCGCTGAACATGAGCACGCGCAATGTGGCCCGGCTGTTTCAGCGCGAGTTGGGCATGTCCCACGGCCAGTGGCGCGCTCGGGCGCGGGTGATGCTGAGCCAGCAGTGCCTGGCGGCAGGCCGTCCGATCATCACCGTGGCGCTCGAACACGGCTACCAGAGCCCAAGCGCCTTTGCAGCCATGTTCAGGCGTATTCTGGGATACGCGCCCAGCGACTGGCAGGACGGGAGCGCACGCCCCCGCTGAAGCGGTTCGAGTTGTCCCGCTGGCGCGCACGGTTGTCCCGCTTGCGGCAGCCTTGACCTGACCGGTCTCGCTAACGTTGCATCATGACTGACAAGCGATGTTCATGATGCCCACTTCGTCGATGATCCCCTCCCCCGTACAGCTTTGCGCTGTGCTGACGTTCGGCCTGCTGGCAGGTTGCACGCACCCTGTCGCCTCCGAACAGCCCCCTGCGGCCATGCGGGTCAACCCTTTGGCCGAGACCCAGGCCGGGGTTAGCGCGCAGCCTTTGCCCGAGCGCTGGTGGCAGTTGTACCAGGACCCGCAACTCGGACGCTGGGTGGAGCGCGCATTGGCCAACAACCAGGACCTGGCCCAGGCCGAAGCCAACGTGCGGGCACTGCTGGCTGGCATCGGCGAGTTTGAGGCGCAGCGCCTGCCTGCTACCTCGCTGGGTATTGCTGCAACCTACGGCAGGGACAGTGACGATCAGACCCTGGCCCAGGCCCGTGACAGCCATGCTTCCGCCTCCTGGCACTTCAATCCGGGCGTGGCGCTGGCGTATCAGGTGGACGTGTGGGGGCAGGTGCAAGCCCAAATCGATCGCGCCAAGGCGCAAGCGCAGGCTGCGAACGCCGCGCACGATGCCGTGAGACTGCTGGTGGCCGCCCAGACCAGCCGTGCCTACATCGAACAATGCGTCTACACCGCCCGCCTGAGCCAGGCCAGGCAAGCCCTGCGCACCCTTGATCGCAGCCTGCTGTTGAGCGACCGCCAGCGTCAGGCCGGCATCGCCACGGCGCTGGACGGCGAGCGGCTGCTCGGCCTGCGTGAACAGGTGCGCGCCCGGATACCTGTTTTCGAGGCGCGGCGCCAGGTGGCGCTGTTCGAGCTGAGCACCCTGGCCGGTGACGCCACGGTTGATCGCACACACCCCTGCGCTGCCATCCCTTCGCTCACGGCAACGCTGCCCACAGGCGATGGCTGGCACCTGCTCGAACGGCGCCCCGACGTACGCCAGGCTGAACGAGCGTTGGAAGCCGCCGGCCTGGAAACGGACATCGTGCGCGCCGACCTGTACCCCAAGGTTCTTTTTGGCGCCCAACTGGCTAGCGCTGATCGTCACATCAGTGGCCTGGGGGCTAGCCGCGCCATCACCTTTGGCGTCGGCCCATTGATCAGCTGGGAATTTCCCAACCTGAAAGCCAACCGCGCCCGGTTGGGCAAGGCCCAGGCTTTGCAGCAGGCCCAGCGCGCTCACTACCGCAGCGTGGCGCTCAAGGCCCTGAAGGATGTGCGCCAGACTTTGGCCCGCCATGCCGGCGAGCAGCAGCACCTGTCTTCGCTGCAGGCTGCGCTCGAGCACAGCCAGCGCGGCTTCGCCCTGGCACAGGCCAGCTACCGTGCGGGCACCCAGGACGGGCTGGCCGTGCTTGACAGCGAACGCGAGCTGATCGCCTTGCATGACCAGCTCATCGAGGCGCGCGGCAAGGTGGCCAGTGCCCAGATCGACCTGTTCCGCGCACTGGGCGGCGGGTGGTGAAGCCGCCACGCCCAAGGCTCCGCCGACGCTTGCAAAGCGCAACCGCCTCCACTGGACAATGGACCCCCACCATGAACGCTGCTGCACAAACGCACCCCTCAACCCCGACTGCCGAGCAGGCGACCCTTCGCACACGACGGCGGTTGCTCTATAGCGCAGCCGCATGCCTGGGCGTGCTGGCGCTACTGGCGCTCGCTGGCTACTGGTTCTTCACCGGGCGCTACCTGGAAAGTACCGACGACGCCTACATCCGCGCCGATTGGGTTGCATTGAGTTCGCGCGTGGCGGGCTATGTGGCAACGGTGGAGGTCGAAGACGACCAGCCGGTTGAAGCCGGCGCTGTGCTGGTCCGGTTGCAGGATCGCGATTACCAGGCCCGCAGGGATCGCGCGCGCGCTGCCGAACATCAGGCGCAGGCGGCCATAGACGCGGCGCGGGCTCGCCGCGAGCTGGCCGTGCAGCGCATCGAGCAGCAGGCGCAGGCCACCCTCAAGGCCGAGGCCGCCGTGCACAGTGCCAGCGCCGAACGTCGTCGCAGCCAGCTGGACCTGCAACGCTACCAAGGCCTGGTACGCGACGAGGCAGCCACGACCCAACGGCTGGAGCAGGCGCTGGCCGCTGCCAACCAGGCCAAGGCTGTCGAGCAAGGGGCGAAGGCAGCATGGCGGGAACAACAGGCGCAGCAACGGATGGCCAAGGCCGGCGCTGCCCAGGCCAAGGCTGACCTGCAGCAGCACCTGGCCGCCTTCGAAAGCGCCAGGGCCGAACGCCGACTGGCCGAACAGGACGCCCAGGACACCGTGCTGCGCGCACCGGTGGCAGGCGTGGTGGGCAAGCGCCACGTGCGTGCAGGGCAATACGTGGTGCCGGGCCAGCCGTTGTTGGCAGTGGTGCCGGTCGCGCAGGCCTATGTCGTCGCCAACTACAAGGAAACCCAGTTGGCTCGGATGCGCCCAGGGCAGCCTGTACAGGTACAGGTGGACAGTTTCCCTGGCCAGGCATTCGAAGGTCACGTAGCAAGCTTCTCGCCGGCCTCGGGCAATGTTTTCGCGTTGCTGCCGTCGGACAATGCCACAGGCAACTTCACCAAGATCGTCCAGCGTTTTGCGGTGCGCATCCTGCTCGACCTGCCCGTAAACGGGCCGCAGATACTGCCCGGCATGTCGGTGGTGACCACCGTCGACACGCGCACGCCGGAGCCTGCCGATGCGCGCTGAACAAGCGGTATCCCTGCGCGCCTGGGTGGCTGTGCTGGGCGGGCTGTTCGGCTGTTTCATGGCCGGCATGAACGTGCACGTCACCAGTGCCGCACTGCCCGAGATACGCGGCTCGCTGGGCGCCAGCTTCGAGGAAGGGTCATGGATATCCACCGCCTACCTGGTGGCAGAGATCGTGATGATCCCCCTGACGGCCTGGCTGGTGGAGGTGTTCTCCCTGCGCCGGGTGATGTGGACGGGCTCGCTGGTCTTCCTGATCGCGTCGGTGGCCTGTTCGTGGGCGCCGAACCTTGAAACCATGATCGTGATCCGGGTAATCCAGGGCGCCGCCGGCGCCGTGCTGATCCCGCTGTCGTTCCAGCTGATCATCACCGAACTGCCGGCCAGCCGAATGGCCATGGGCATGGCGTTGTTCAGCCTGGCCAACAGCGTGGCGCAGGCAGCGGGCCCTTCGATCGGCGGCTGGTTGACCGATGCGTACTCCTGGCGCTGGATCTTCTACCTGCAGCTGTTTCCTGGTATTGCCCTGCTGTGCGCCATTGCCTGGTCCATCGAGGCCAGGCCGATGAAGTTGCAGTTGCTGCGCCACGGTGACTGGCTCGGCATCGCCGCCATGGTGATTGGCCTGGGCGGGCTGCAGATCGTGCTGGAAGAAGGCGGCCGGTTGGACTGGTTCGGGTCTTCGTTCATTACGGGCATGACCGTGGTGTCAGCATTGGCCCTGGTGCTGTTTGTGACGACCCAGCTGTTCGGCCCGCGCGCGTTCATCAATCTGCGGTTGCTGGGCCGTTACAACTTCGGCGTGGCCAGCCTGGCGATGTTCATCTTCGGGGCGGCCACCTTCGGGCTGGTGTTTCTGGTACCTAACTACCTCTCGCAACTGCAAGGCTTCAGTGCCCGGGACGTGGGTGTGGCGTTGATCGCCTACGGGCTCGTGCAGTTGCTGCTGGCGCCCTTGATGCCGCGCCTGATGCGGTGGACCAGCGCCAAGTTCATGGTGGCCAGCGGGTTCCTGATCATGGCGCTGGGCTGCTGGATGGGCGCCAGCCTGACGGCCGACAGTGCCGACAATGTGATCATCCCCTCCACCGTGGTACGGGGTATCGGCCAGCCGTTCATCATGGTTGCGTTGTCCGTGCTGGCAGTGGCCGGGCTGGACAAGCGCGAGGCCGGGTCGGCCTCGGCGGTGTTCTCGATGCTGCGCAACCTGGGTGGCGCCATCGGCACGGCTGGCCTGACCCAACTGGTGGCCACGCGCGAACGCCTGCACAGTGCGCGCATCCATGAGCATGTGACCGTGTTCGAGCCGCAACTGCACACACGCCTGGATCCGACCGTGCAGACATGGCTCTGGCATTCGCAGCAGTGGCTCGAAGGGTTGTCGGGCACCATCCGCCGCGAAGCCTACCTGATGGCCTACAGCGATGCCTTCTACCTGGCTTGCCTGGCGTTGCTCGGCTGTGCGGTGGCAGCATTGCTGCTGAGGTCGCACAAGGGGTAATGAGGCGATGGCGGGCGCTTGGCTCGGGAGCGACGAACGGCTGGTACACTGGCGCCTTTGTACAACGTCCAGACAGGTTCTACCCATGCACCAAGCCCGCTATGCCACTGTGGCCAAGGACTTGATCGAGGCAATCGCCAGCAGCCGCTATCCGGTCGGGGGCTTGTTGCCCACTGAAATCGAACTGTGCGCGCTCTACGGTGTGAGCCGGCATACGGTTCGCGCGGCGGTCGAGCAGTTGCAGAGCCTGGGCCTGGTGTCGCGGCGCAAGCGCATTGGGACACGCGTCGAGGCGCGCCACCCTCAGATCGGCTACCGGCAGTCGATAGCGAGCCTGGCAGAGCTCTCGCATCATCTTCAGGCACCCGTGCGTCAGATTCGCGCTGTTCGCCAATTCGTGGCTGCCCCTGAGGAGGCCGAGCGACTGGGGCTGGTGCCAGGGGAACAGTACTTCTGCATCGAGGCGTTGCACAGTACCTCTGCGGGCCACCCCTTGGTGGTGTGTGCAAGCGCCGTCTATGCCCAATCCGACTACGCGCAGGTGATCGAACTGGCCCAGGCACATCCCGAGCAGTTGATCGCCCGCCTGATCGAGCAGCACTACGAGCGGGTGATCGCCGTGATCGACCAGCACGTTCAGGCACAGTCACTGACCCTTGACCAGGCCCGTGTATTAAGTGCCGAGCCGGGGGCACCGGCGCTGTGCGTGGTGCGCCACTACCGCGAGGAAAACGGCGACCTGATGGCGGTCTGCGAAAACCTCTACCCCGCTGATCGCTACAGCCTGGTCAACCAGTTACGTCGCGACCGCATGCCCGCAAGCGCCGCGGCTGTCCCCCCAGCGTTCTGACGCCCCCCAGTACACCCATTGGAGATCCACTCGCATGGCAGCAGAATCGACACGGATGCTTACCGTAGGTGAGGTGGCTCGCCGCAGCGGTATCGCGGTATCGGCACTGCATTTCTACGAAAGCAAGGGTTTGATCGCCAGCACGCGCACGGCTGGCAACCAACGCCGCTATCCGTCGCTGGTGCTGCGCACCCTGGCAATCATCAAGGTGGCCCAGCGCACCGGTATTGCCCTGGATGAAATCAAGCAGGCGCTGGGGCGCTACCCGCCCAACAGCAAGCTCACGGCAGCCCAGTGGCGCGAAATGTCCAGTGCGTGGCGAGAAGACCTGAACCAGCGCATTCGCCTGCTCCAGGCGTTGCGCGACAACCTGGACAACTGCATCGGCTGCGGCTGCCTGTCGCTGGAGCAATGCCCGCTACGCAACCCACAGGATGTACTGGGCGAGGAAGGCAGCGGGCCCAGGATCTTAGAACGGCACGTGCGTGAGGGCACGTAACCGCAGCAGGTGCACGGCGCGGTAGTATCTGGCGCCGCTTTGGTTGGAACCAATCGGCGGCGCTAACGCCCTAACCTTTTGCTATTTAACCAATCCCGTTAGCGAAAGGATGACCGAACCATGAAACGCGAACAGATCGAAGGTGTAGCAGAGAACATTGCGGGTAAAGCCCAGAGCGCTGTAGGCCGTCTGATCGACGATCCGGCCCTGGAAGCCGAAGGTGAAGGCCGTCAGGCTGCTGGCCAGGTGACCAAGACTTACGGCGATGCCGTGAACTGCGTCTCGTCCTTCGTCAAGGAAAAGCCGTTTGCTGCCGTGGCCATCGGTGCCGCGCTGGCCATGGTGGTGTCGCGTCTGCTGCGCCGCTGACCGAATGCATCAGGCCCACGCGGGTGCGTGGGCCTGATGGGCTTTCAATGCAGGCTGAACTCAGTTATCCAGTTCATCCTTGACGATACGGCCATCTCGCGGGTCGACCTTGAACTCGTACTGCTTGCCGTCAGCTTTCATCCCCTCGCCTTCCCAATGACCGTCATCGGCTTCGATCTTGGTGATCTGGGTGTAGCCGGCGCCTTTGAGGGCAGCTTCGGCCTGATCCTTGTTCACTTTCCAGTCGGCGCCGGGCTGATCGGCCCAGGCAACAGAAGCGCCCATCGCGCCAACCAGGGCCAGGCCAGTGAACAGTCGAGTCATCGCTTTCATTGCAGGTTTCCTTCTTGGAGGGTGTGAACATGCGACCGACAGTCGGTACGCCGCGTTCATTCCAATCCTCCCAGTGCCGCACGGACGCGAGTGGCTCAGCGCCCTCAACCCGGCTGGCTGACCAGTGCATTACTGACACTGCGCCCGAGCACCAGCACCGTCACGAAACCGCAACCTACCAGTGCCGTGGCCATGCTCAGCAGCACGCCGGTGCCCAGGTGATCGACCACCTGCCCACCAAAGAACGACCCTACGGCGATGATGACCTGGAACATGGCCACGAACAGCGGCATGCCCCGCTCCACATCCTTGGGCGCGACCACGAACATCCAGATGTTCGCGCAGGCAGGAAACGCCCCGAAGGCAAAGCCCCATAACGCGATCAGCATCGCAGCGCCTGTCATGCCAGTGGCAAAGTGCGGGAACAGCGCCGTGCTCACGGCAATCAGCAGCGCCACCAGCAGCAAGGTATGCCGCACGCTGCGGTTGGCCGCAAAGCCTGCGAAGATATTGCCCATGAACCCCGCCACGCCGTAGAGCAGCAGCAATGAGCCAATGGTTGGGCCATCGAAGCCGGCGTTTTGCTTGAAGAAAGGGGCCACGTAGGTGTAGGCGGCAAAATGCGCCAGCCCGATCAGCAACACGGCAATCAGGCCCACGCGCGCCTGTGGATTGATGAACAACGCCGGCAGGTCGCTGATGCGAATGGCCTTCTCCGGCATCAACCGGGGCAGGAGCATGACCTGCGCCAACAGTACCGGCACCCCTACCACGGCAGTGACCAGGAACGTCATCCGCCAGCCCATCAGCCCGCTGAGCCAGGTACCCACCGGCACACCGATGACCGTGGCCAGGGTAACGCCGGCCATGATGATCGAGTTGGCCTTGGCCACCCCGACGCCATCGGGCGCCAGGCGGCTGCTCAAGGCAATGGCGGTCGCCCAGAAGCCACCGATACTCACCCCCAGCAGCACGCGCCCCAGCAGCAACAGGTGAAAATTACCGGCAAACGCGACGATGGCGTTGGCCAGGATCATGATCAAGGTCAGGCCGATCAGCAGGTAGCGCCGGTCCAGGTTGCCGACACCGACAGAAATGGTCGGCGCCGCCAGGGCTGCCATGATGCCGGGCAAGGTGACCATCAGCCCGGCAAGGCCTGCACTGATGCCCAGATCGTTGGCGACGTCGTTCAGCACGCCGACTGGAAGAAACTCGCTGGTCACCAAGGCGAACGCGCCCACGGCCACGGAGAGAATGGCCAGCCACTGCTGGAGCAGGCTTTGCTGTTGGTGTTCGGGCAGACCACGAGGGGCTGGGCTGACGCTTGGCATTGTGCACAATTCCATGACATGGCGCCTGAACGAGGCGCACGAAAGGCTAAATCAGGCCGCGAGTATAAAGAGCACGGGCCGCCAGGCGAGAGGCCGGCCGCTCGATAGTGGTTATCGCTGTGATCGATAGAGCGCAGGGCTCAGGGTTACGCGGCACTTGGAACGGCTTGGCTGGGGCGCCGGACTGGCCGCGATGGGCTGTGATGGGCAGCGCAGCAAACCCAGGATTTCAACGCTACGGCACTTATCCCGAGGACCGCGCTGATCTTCTGATAGGCCGCCCTTCAGATAAATTTCCAAGCCGCCATTGGTCGCCACCCCCTCGGATGGATTAAAGTATCAACCCTTGCCGGGCCGCTGCCATCAGCCGCCTGGTCCTCTATCAGGAACCGTCGCCGATGGAACACCGTGAGGCGCTGATCGCGCTGCGCACCTTTCTCTCTTCCCAGATCCTTGGCCAGGAAAAGCTGGTCGAGCGGCTGCTGATCGTGCTGTTGGCCGATGGCCACATGCTGGTGGAAGGTGCGCCGGGCCTGGCAAAGACCAAGGCCATCAAGGAACTGGCCGAGGGCATCGAGGCGCAATTTCACCGTATCCAGTTCACCCCCGACCTGCTGCCCGCCGACATCACCGGCACCGAGATCTATCGGCCCGAGACAGGGAGCTTCGTGTTCCAGCAGGGGCCGATCTTTCATAACCTGGTGCTGGCGGACGAAATCAACCGGGCGCCGGCGAAGGTGCAATCGGCGCTGCTCGAAGCCATGGCCGAGCGCCAGGTCAGTGTGGGGCGAAGCACCTACGACCTGTCGCCGCTGTTCTTGGTCATGGCCACGCAGAACCCGATCGAGCAGGAAGGCACCTATCCCCTGCCCGAGGCGCAACTCGACCGTTTCCTGATGCATGTCAAGATCGGCTTCCCCGACGCTGCCGTGGAGCGCCGCATCCTGGCCCAGGCTCGCGGCGAGGCGCTGGGCGGTGAGACCAAGCCCGAGCGGCGGGTCAGCCAGCAGGCGATCTTCGCAGCTCGCAAGGAAATCCTCGGCCTGTACATGGCGGACGCGGTGGAGGAGTACCTGGTGCAACTGGTCATGGCCACGCGTACGCCGGCCAAATTCGACAACGAACTGGCCGACTGGATTGCCTATGGCGCCAGTCCGCGCGGCTCGATTTCCCTGGACCGCTGCGCACGGGCCCATGCGTGGCTTGCCGGGCGCGATTTCGTCAGCCCCGAGGACATTCAGGCGGTACTGTTCGACGTGTTGCGCCACCGCATCATCCTGTCGTTCGAAGCCGAGGCGGCGGGGGTCGACCAGGACCGGGTCGTGCAACGTATCCTCGACGTCGTGGCCGTTGCCTGACCCCATGTCCAGCACCCCGCTGATCGAGCCCGGCATTCGTATCACCCTTGCCGAACTCATCGACATGCGCCACCGCGTGCGCGAAATCCAGCTGTTCTCCAACCCCGGCCAACGTAGCCCGCTGGTGGGCCTGCACCATTCCAAGCTGCGGGGCCGGGGTGTGGACTTCGATCAGGTTCGGGTGTACCAGGCCGGTGACGATGTGCGCAACATCGACTGGCGGGTCACTGCCCGCACCCAGGAGCCTCACACCAAGCTGTTTCACGAAGAACGCGAGCGGCCGATCTTCATTCTCGTGGAGCAGAGCCAGCGGCTGTTCTTCGGCTCCGGGCTGGTGTTCAAGTCGGTACTGGCGGCTCAGGCGGCGGCCCTGTTCGGCTGGGCCGCGCTGGGGCACAACGACCGGATCGGGGGGCTGGTGTTCGGTGACAACGATCCCCACGAGATCAAACCCAGGCGCAGCAAGCAAAGCCTGCTGCAACTGCTCAATCGTCTGGCCAAGGTCAACCAGTCGCTGCACACCGAAGGCGTCGCCCAGGCCGATAGCCTTGGCCTTGCGCTGCGCAGGGCGCGTGAAGTATTGAGGCCAGGCAGTCTGGCCATCGTGATTTGCGATGAGCGCTCGCTGACGCCCCAGTGCGAACAACACCTGGCCATGCTCTCGCGACACTGCGACCTGTTGCTGATGCCGGTATCGGACCCGCTGGACCACGCTCTGCCAGCGGCCGGCTTGCTGAGGTTTGCGCAACGGGGCGCGCAGCTGGAGCTGGACACGCTGGACGAAGGGCTGCGCCAGGCCTACCGGCACCAAGCCGAGGCGCGCATCGAGCGCTGGGAATTGATGGCGCAAAAGCTCAGGGTGCTGCTGATGCCACTGACCACGCAAAGCGAGATGATCGAGCAATTGCGCGATTACCTGAGTGCCCAGCGCATGGGCAGCGCCTCGTGAACCCGCTTGACCAGTTGCAGCCATTGATCGCGCCCCCGCCGATCAGCCCCTGGCCACCGGCGCCTGGCTGGTGGCTGATGTTGGCGTTGTTGCCCGTGCTGGCCTGGGGCCTGTGGCGCGTGCGTCGCTGGCGCCCACGCAAACGGCCCCTACCACGCACCGAGCAGCCGCTCGACCCAGTGCGCGTGGCGGCGCTCGAGGAACTGGCGCGTCTGCCCCGCCCCTACGACAAAGCGCCTGCCGGCGCCTGGCTGCAGCAGATCAATGCCCTGCTCAAACGGCTGTGTCGCAGTCACTACCCCTTGGCCAATAGCCACACGCTAAATGGCCGGCAATGGCTGGCCTTTCTTGACAACCGCTGCCCGGCAGCAGGCCTGACCCGCTGGATGGTGTTGGTCGAAGGGGCCTACAAGCCCGAATGCCGCCTGGACGACAAGGCCATCGCCGGGCTTAGCCAGGCGGTGGAAACCTGGATTCGCAAGCATGTTTGAACTGGCCTGGCCGTGGATATTCGCCTTGCTGCCCCTGCCTTGGCTGGCACGGCTCGTGCTGCCTGCCGCCGACAGTGGAGAGCCTGTCCTCAAAGTCGGCTTCCTGCAAGAGCTTGAAAGCCTGGCGGGGCGCCGCGCCCGCCTGAACCTGCCGACCTGGCGCCAGCAGGCCCCGTTCGTCGTGATCTGGCTGCTGTTGCTGTGCGCCGCCGCTCGCCCCCAATGGCTGGGCGAGCCGATGCCGGTGGCAGCCAGTGGGCGCGACCTGCTGGTGGCAGTGGACGTGTCCGGCTCGATGGACTTCCCGGACATGCAGTGGCAGGGCGAAGACATCAGCCGGCTCGACCTGGTCAAGGCGCTGCTGGGCGACTTCTTGCAGGACCGTGAAGGTGACCGGGTGGGGCTGATCCTGTTCGGCAGCCAAGCCTACCTGCAGGCCCCGCTGACCTTCGACAGGCGCACGGTGCGCACCTTTCTCGATGAAGCCCAGATCGGCATCGCCGGCAAGAACACCGCCATTGGCGATGCCATCGGCCTGGCCGTCAAGCGGCTGCGCCAGCGGCCCTCGCAGAGCCGAGTGCTGGTGCTGATCACCGACGGGGCCAACAATGGCGGGCTGATCCACCCCCTCACCGCCGCCCGTTTGGCCGCTCAGGAGGGCGTGCGCATCTACACCATCGGCATTGGCGCCGATCCGCAAGCCACCGGCACCCCTGGCCTACTGGGCCTGAACCCAAGCCTGGACCTGGATGAAGCGTCCTTGCGCGAAATCGCCGAGACCACCCAGGGCGCGTATTTCCGCGCCCATGATGGCGCCGAACTCGATGCCATCGGTGACACGCTTGACCGGCTTGAACCGGTGGCGCAACAGCCGACCCAGGCGCGTACGGCAAAGGCCTTGTATGCCTGGCCACTGGCCTTGGCGCTGCTGCTGAGCGTGCTGCTGGTGATCAGCGTGCAGTGGCCGGACAACCCGCTGCAACGACAATTGCGCAAGCCGCGCTTTCTGCAACCGCACCCACAATGGCGGCAGCGCCTCAAACGCCTGCGCCTGAGGAGGCCGCGATGATCGATCTATGGCCCCAATGGTTGCGCCCGCTGTGGTTGCTGAGCATTCCCGTGCTCGGCTGGTTGCTGTTCAAGCTTTGGCACCGGCGCAGGCGCGCCGGGCGCTGGCAAATGATCCTGCCCCCGGCCTTCCATAACGTGCTGCTCGGTGGCGGCAGTGGCAACACCAGCAAGCTACCCTGGATAGCCCTGGGCCTTGCCTGGCTGCTGGTGGTGCTGGCCCTGCTGGGCCCGAGCTGGCAACGCGTGGAGGAAAGCCGCCAGCGGCCTGCCGATCCTCTGGTCATCCTGCTGGAACTGACCCCGCAGATGCTGGCCGAGGACAGCCCGCCCAATCGTCTTGAGCAGGCGCGTCGCAAGATACTCGACGTACTCGAGCACCGCCGTGACAGCCAGACCGCACTGGTGGTCTACGCAGGGTCGGCGCATACCCTGGTGCCGCTGTCCGACGACCTGGCCACAACACGCAACCTGCTCGAAGCACTCGACCCCTCGATCATGCCCAAGCCTGGCCAGCGGGCAGACCTTGCCGTGCACAAGGGCCTGGCCCTGCTCGCCCAGAGCGGCCTTGGCCAGGGCCGACTGCTGCTGGTCGGGTCCTCGCTCAGCGCCGCCGAGCGCCAAGGCATCAGCCAGGCCCTGGGTCGCCATGGCCCAAGCCTGCTGATGCTGGGCATCGGCAGCCGTGACGGGGCGCCAGTGCGCCAAGCCAACGGGGAATTTCTCAAGGACGACCAGGGCGCGATCCTGTTGCCACGGCTGGACGGCGCGGCGCTCAAAGGCTTCATCAATGGTACTGGCGGGCGTTACCGGCATGCCCGCATCGATGACCTGGACCTGCGCGGCCTAGGGCTATTCGACAACCCGCGCAGCACACGCAGCGAAGGCCAGACCCTGCAACTGGACAGCTGGGCCGACCAAGGGTACTGGTTGCTGATTCCGTTGCTGCTGCTGGCGGCCTGTGCCGGTCGGCGGGGTTGGCTGTTCTGCCTGCCGCTGTTGCTGGCCCTGCCCCAGCCCGGCCAGGCGTTCGAGCTCGACGATCTGTGGCTGCGCCCCGACCAGCAAGGCCAGCGCCTGCTCGAGCAGGGTCGAGCGGCCGAAGCGGCCGGCCGCTTCCGTGACCCGCAATGGCGAGGCATGGCCCTGTACCAGGCGGGTGACTATGCCGGCGCTGCCGAGGCGTTTCTGCAGGTCGACACGGCCGCCGCGCACTACAATCGCGGCAATGCTCTGGCATACAGTGGTGAACTGGAAGCGGCGCTGGACGCGTATGATCAAGCCCTGGAGCGTCAGCCAGACCTGCAGGCGGCGCTGGACAACCAGGCACTGGTCGAGCAAATGCTGGCCCAGCGCCAAGGCAAGGCTGCCGAACAGCCCGGCAGCACCGACGCCCAGGATTCGCCTGGTCGTGAAACCGAGGGCAACAGCAGCGCGCAAGGTAGCCCGGCAGAGCCTGCGCCCGGTTCCGACGAGCAGGCGGGGGACGGCGCCTCGGCCCAAGGTGACGGCGGTGACCAGGGTGCATCTGGCAACCCGCCAGGCGAGGATGACGATGTGGTCGACCCACCCCACGCGCCTGTCACCACCGCGCTCGATGCCGAGCAACGCCAGGCGCTGGAACAATGGCTCCGAGAAATCCCCGACAATCCCGCGCAGTTGCTACGGCGCAAATTCTGGTACGAACAGCAATTGCAACAGGAAACCCCACGATGAGTCGCTGCGGCGTCTTTCTCCTCATGCTGCTCTGGAACGTGCTGGCTCACGCCGAGCCGTCGCTCAAGGCCAGTGTCGACCGTACACGCCTGGAAGCCGGCGAGAGCCTGGAGCTGACCCTCGAAAGCCAGGATGTGACCGAGTTCGGCAAGCCTGACCTGCGGGCACTGGAAGGTGACTTCGAGGTGCGCAGTACCCGGCAGTTGAACAGCCTGCACACCCTCGATGGCGAGACCCGCGCCAGCACCCGCTGGATCATCACGCTCCTGCCCCGGCGCAGCGGCAGCCTGCAGATCCCTGCCCTGCAACTGGGGCAGTCGTTCAGCCAGCCGGTAGACCTGCAAGTGCTGCAAGCCGATGCCAACCGCCAGGACAACGCCCAGGTGTTCATCGAGGCGACCCTGGACAGCACCGATGTCTACGTGCAGGCCCAGGCTGTACTGACCCTGCGCATCTACCATTCGGTTGCGCTGTATGACGACAGCAGCCTCAGCCCGCTGCAATTGGAAAACGCCAAGGTCGAGCCCCTGGGCGAATCGCGCACCTACGAAAAGGAAATTCAGGGTGTGCGCCATGGCGTGATCGAAACGCGCTATGCCGTCTATGCCCAGCAAAGCGGCACCCTGGACATTCCTTCGCTGACCTTCACCGCCACGGCTGCGGCCAATAGCCAGGGCGAGCAGAACGGCAACGGCGCTGCCCGTGCCGGCCGCCAGGTACAGGTAAGCTCTACGCCGCTGCGTCTGACGGTACGGCCCGTCCCGGCCCAGTGGCCGGCCGGGCTGCCCTGGCTGCCCGCGCGTAGCCTGACCCTGGAGGAACGCTGGAGCCCCGATCCTGCCGCCCAGCAGACCCAGATCGGCGATTCGTTGACCCGCACCGTCACCCTGCGCGCCGAAGGGCTGTCCAGCGCTCAGTTGCCGCCAGTGCCGCCTACCGAAGCCAATGGCCTGCGCCGCTACCCCGATCAACCGTTGTTGCGCAACGAGATCAGCGAACGGGGCATGACCGCCACCCGCGAGGAACGCGAGGCGCTCATTCCCACCCACAGCGGCCCGCTGGCCTTGCCTGCGCTGGAAGTGACGTGGTGGAACACCCGCGAAGATCACCTCGAGCACAGTGGCCTGCCTGCACGCTCGATCACCGTGCAGGACAACCCTGCCCTGGTGGCCGAGGCCCCGGTGGTGGGCAATGGCAGCAGCACACTGCTGTGGCCTTGGCAGCTGGCGACCCTGTTGCTTGCGTTGACCACGCTGCTGGGCTTCACCCTGTGGTGGCGCGCCCGTTCGCAGCCAGCGGTGCTGCGTGCGGCGCAGGCAGGGCCGAGCCCGCGCACCCTGCTGGACGACCTCAAGCGCGCCTGCCTGGCCAACGACCCCCAGGCCACGCGCCAGGCCCTGGATGCCTGGGCGCGGCAACAGCCGCAGACCCTGGCCGAGATGGCGGCGCGCTTCGTACCCTTGTCCGACGCCCTGGATGGGTTGAACGGCGCGCTGTACAGCGAAAGCGGCCAGCACTGGCAAGGTGAAGACCTGTGGCGGGCGATCGGCACCATTCCACCGGCCGAACAGGTGCTGCTGCCCACCGGCGAGAGCGCCAGCCTGCCACCGCTGTATCCCAAGTGAGCATGTGGCGGCGCGTCATCGACCGGGTTCGCGCCGTGTACCGACCGGCTTTACCGGCCCGCACAGCGCCGCGCCCATGGGGTACCATAACGCCCTTGCCCGCTCGCCCGACTTCATACCCACAGGTCATCCATGCGTCTGTTTCACACTTCCGATTGGCACCTGGGCCAAAGTCTCCATGGCCAGGAACGCGACTTCGAACACGCCTGCTTCCTCGAGTGGCTGCTCGGCCAGCTGCACCTGCGCCAGCCTGATGCGCTGTTGATCGCAGGCGACGTCTTCGACACCGTCAACCCGCCGGTCAAGGCCCAGGAGCGCTTGTACGATTTCATCGTCAGGGCCCACGAACAGCAGCCGAAACTCGACATCGTGATGATCGCCGGCAACCACGACTCCGGCTCGCGCATCGAGCTGCCTGCACCCTTGATGCGCCGCCTGCGCACCCATGCACTGGGCCGTGTGCACTGGCTGGACGATGGACAACTGGATGTCGAGCGGCTGCTGATTCCGCTGACCAACGCGCGCGGCAAGGTGACCGCCTGGTGCCTGGCCTTGCCGTTCCTGCGGCCGGCGGAGGTGACCGGCCTGCAACTGGGCGACGACTACCTGCAAGGCATCACCCGGGTCCACCAGCAACTGATCGCCGCCGCCCAGGCCAGGCAGCGCAAGGACCAGGCGCTGATCGCCATCAGCCACGCCCACATGGCCGGCGGTGCGGTCTCCGAAGACTCCGAGCGCAGCCTGATCATCGGCAACGCCGAGGCATTGCCGGCCAAGCTCTTCGACAAAGCCATCAGCTACGTCGCCCTGGGCCACCTGCACAAGCCCCAGAAGGTCAATCGCGAAGAACGGATCCGCTACAGCGGGTCGCCCATCCCGTTGTCGTTTGCCGAGGTGAACTACCCCCACCAGGTGCTGGAAGTCACCTTCGACGGCGCGGCGCTGGCCAGTGTCGAGGCTCGCCCAGTTCCGCGTGCGGTGCCGTTGCAACGCATAGGGCCGGCCCCACTGGACGAGGTCCTGACGCAACTGGCCGACTTGCCGGTGGTGGACCTGCTCGATGATCCCAACCGCCAGCCTTGGCTGGAGGTGCGCGTCGTGCTGAACGAGCCGCAGCCCGACCTGCGCCAGCAGATCGAAACCGCCCTGCACGAAAAGGCGGTACGGTTGATTCGCATAGGTGCCGAGTACGCCGGCCGAACGGCCGATGACGAAGGCCCGGCGTTCGTCGAGCTGGCCCAGATGACCCCGCAAGACCTGTTCAGCCGTGCCTGGGCGCAAGCCTATGGCGACCCTGCCGATGAGCAGACGCTGGCCGATTTCGCCCTGCTGCTGCAGGACGTACAGCACGAAGAAGAGCAACCATGAAGATTCTTGCCATTCGCCTGAAGAACCTGGCATCGCTGGCGGGCCCGATCGATATCGACTTCACCCAGGAGCCCCTGGCAGGCGCGGGTCTGTTTGCCATCACCGGCCCCACGGGGGCGGGTAAAAGCACCCTGCTCGACGCGCTGTGCCTGGCGCTGTTCGGCACGGTGCCACGCCTGAATGACATCGGCCGTGAGGCCAAGGTGCCGGACGGCGATGGCGAGATACCCACCTCGGACCCGCGCAACCTGCTGCGCCGCGGTACCGGCAGTGGCTTTGCCGAGGTGGATTTCGTCGGCGTGGACGGGCGCCGCTACCGGGCGCGCTGGGAAGCGAACCGCGCCCGCGAGAAGGCCAATGGCAAACTCCAGCTCAGCCGCCAGAGCTTCTACGACCTGGACAGCGAGCAGGTGCTGGGCAGCGGCAAGAACGAATACAAGCAGCTGATCGAGACGCGCCTGGGCCTTAACTTCGAACAGTTCACCCGCGCCGTGATGCTGGCGCAAAGCGAGTTCAGCGCGTTTCTCAAGGCCGACGACCGCGAGCGCAGCGAACTGCTGGAGAAACTGACCAACACCTCAATCTATTCGCGGCTGGGCCAACGGGCGTTTGCCCGAGCCCGCGAGGCCGGCGAGGCGCATGCCGCCTTGAAAGAGCGAGCTAGCCACCTGTTGCCCATGCCAGTAGACGCCCGCGCCGAACTGGACCAACGCCTGGAACAGGCGCAGCACCAGCTCAAAGCCGACCAGGCTGGCGAGCGACAGCTGGAGCAGCAACGCAGCGGGTTGATCGAGCAGGAGCAGCTTCAAGCCCAGCACGCGCAGGCCCGCACTGCCCTGGAGGCTGCCGAGCAGGACTGGCAAGCCTTGGCCGAGCCGCGCCTGGACCTGGCGCGCCTTGAGCGTCTTGCCCCGCAGCGCCATCAGTTTCACCGCCAGCAGGCACTGGCAGCGCAGCGCGCGCCGATCACCGCCAAACTTGACGAACACACCCGGCAGCTCGCCGAGCTGCAGCAGCGTACGGCCGAGCAGCAGCAGGCGCTGGAAACAGCCCGTCTTGCGTTGACCGCCGCCCAGGCCGCCCATAGCGACGCCGGTCCCTTGCTGCGTCAAGCCTTCACGGCCCAGGACAACTTGGCCCGGCTCGATCAGCAACTGGCCGTCCAGCGCAGCGACAGCCAGCAGGCCGAACATCAGGTGGCTGAGGCCCAACAGCAGTTGCAGCAACTGCACGCCAGCCAAGAACGCAGTCAACAGCAACTGGCCCAGATCGACACGGCGTTGGCCCACAGCCAGCACCTGGCCGGGCTGGCCAGCGCGTGGCATGCCTATCTGCCGCAGCTCAAGCAGGTGATGCTGATCGGCGGCCGCCTGGGCAAAGGCCGCGAGGAACTGCCCGGCCTGCAGGCTCAAGCCAGCCAGGCCACTGCGCACCTTCAGGCCGAACGCGACGCCCATGACGCCCTGTTCCGGGAAGCCAAGGCGCAGCCCGACGCCCTGGCAGAACAAATCGACCTGCTCGGCAGCATGCTGCAGGACAACCGCAAGCAGCATCGCGCCGTGGAGCAATTGACGCTTGTACACGCCCGCGTGCTTGAGTTGCATCAGCAACAGGCCACCCTGCGTGAACGTCAGCAGCAAGCCATGGTCGAGCGCCAGCGCCTGATCGGCGAAGGCACGGCCGCCAAGGCTGAGCTGGAAAGCGCCGAGCAGGCACTGAACCTGACGCGCCAACTGCTGGAGCGCCAGCGGCTGGCCCGCAACACCACGGTCCAAGCCCTGCGTGAGCAACTGCGGGGCGGCGAGCCCTGCCCGGTGTGCGGCAGCGCCGAACACCCGTTCCACCAACCCGAGGTGTTGCTGCAAAGCCTGGGCGAACATGACCAGGCCGAAGAAGCGGCTGCCCAGCGTCAGGTCACAGCGCTCAATACGCGCCTGGTGGAACTGCGCACCCAGCTAGGGGTGGTCAATGCCCAGCTCAAGGACTATCAGCAACAGCTGCCGGTATTGGACGAACACTTGCAGCCTTTGGTCGCGCAGCTTCATGAGCACGCCCTCTGGCCTGCATTGGCACCCCAGGACGATCATGCCCGCAGCAGCTGGCTCGACGGCCAACTACGGCGCCTGGATACCGAAATCGGCAACGACGAGACGCGCCAGCGGGCCTTGCTCACCCTGCAAAAAGAGGCCGCTCGCCTCAACCAGCAGCTGCAAGCCGCCCAGGACGCGCACCAACAAGCGCAGCGCCATCTGGAGCAACAGCACCTGGCACTGGAAAACGACGAGCGCCTCCTTCAGCAAGGGCTCGCGGACTTGGCCGGGGTACTGCCCGACGAAGCGCTCAAGGCCCTGCAAGACGATCCGGCCAATGCGTTTCTTGCCCTCGACCAACAGATCGCCCAGCGCCTGCACCAGCTCGACCAACGCAACGATGAGCTGGAAGAACAGCAAGCCCGCCAGGTCCAGCTGGACAAACTGCACGATCAACACCAGGTGCGTGTGCAACGCCTCGCGCAGCTTGGTGAGCAGCTCAGAGGCTTGGAGGAGCAGCGCCAGCACGCAATGGCCATGCTCGCGCAATTACTGGGCGAGCACATCAGTGCCGAGGCCTGGCAACAGCACATGGACACCGCGCTGGAGCACGCGCGCGCGGTCGAGGCGGACCTCGCCCAGCGCCTGCAAGGCTTGCATACCCAGGCTGTGCAAGTGGCCGGTGAGCTCAAGGCCAGCACCGAGCAGTTGCAGGCGCTGGAGCAAGAAGCCAGGCAGCTGCATGATCAGATCGCCCAGTGGCGCGACGCGCACCCGGAGCTGGACGATACAGGGCTCGATCGCCTGCTGGCCATGGACGACACTCAGGTCGGTGAACTGCGCCAGCGCCTGCAGGGCGCTGAAAAAACCCTCGAGCAGAGCCGTGTGCTGCTTCAGGAACGCGAGCAGCGCCTGCACCAGCACGCGGCGCTGATCACGCTGGACACTTCGGTCCAGGCTGTGGACCAGGCGCTGCTCGAACTGCGTGAGCGTCTGGTCGTTCACGAGCAGACGTGCGCCGAGCTGCGGGCCCAACAGGCGGATGACCAGCGGCGACAGCACGCCTCGCAGGCCCTGGCCGAGCAGATGGAGCAAGCCCGACAGCAGTGGCAGCGCTGGGCGCGGCTCAGTGGTCTAATCGGCTCGGCTTCGGGGGACGTGTTCCGCAAGATCGCCCAGGGCTACAACCTCGATCTGCTGCTGCACCATGCCAACGCTCAGCTGCGTCAACTGGCGCGGCGCTATCGGCTCAAGCGCGGCGGCAGTGCGCTGGGGTTACTGGTACTGGACACCGAAATGGGCGATGAACTGCGCTCGGTGCACTCGCTGTCAGGCGGTGAGACCTTCCTGGTTTCCCTGGCCCTGGCCCTGGGGCTTGCCTCGATGGCATCGAGCACCTTGCGCATCGAGTCGCTGTTCATCGACGAAGGCTTCGGCAGCCTCGATCCCGAGTCCTTGCAACTGGCCATGGATGCGTTGGACGGCTTGCAGGCCCAAGGTCGCAAAGTGGCTGTGATTTCCCACGTGCAGGAAATGCATGAACGCATACCGGTGCAGATTCAAGTCCGGCGCCTGGGCAACGGCTTGAGTGACGTTGAGGTGTGCGGTTGATCCTCTATTCGTTTCGCCGCTGCCCTTGGGCCATGCGTGCCCGGCTTGCGTTGCGCTATGCCGGCTGCGAGGTGACCGTGCAGGAGGTGGCCATGAAGCACAAACCCGCCGCCCTGCTGGCACTGTCACCCAAGGGCACCGTCCCGGTGCTGGACACCGGAGATCAGGTAATCGATGAAAGCCTGGATATCATGCGCTGGGCACTGGCGCAGAACGACCCGCAAGACTGGCACCTGTCGAGCTCGCCCGAAGCGGCGCAGCAAGCCGATGCACTGATCGCCGTGAACGACACCACCTTCAAGGCCCAGGTGAACCTGTACAAGTATGCCGAGCGGTATCCCCAGCAGTCACAGCACGACTACCGCGACGCTACGCACCCCTGGCTGGAGCATCTGGAGCACCTGCTGCAAAACCGCCCCTACCTGTTGGCCGATCACCCGAGCATCGCTGATGCCGCCCTGTTGCCGCTGATCCGGCAGTTTGCCGCGGTCCAGCCCGACTGGTTTACCACAGCCCCCTATCCGAGGGTCCGTGGTTGGCTGCAAGGCTGGTTGGCCTCGGACGTGTTCAAGGCCATTATGGCCAAGTGATTCAAGCGCCGTACCGCTTGAACGTCATCGTATGAACTTCAGGTCCGACGGTGCCGACTGATCGAAGGTCTGTACCGTTTCCCCCAGCTTGCCCGTGAGCGGATCGCGGCGCATGACCTTGATCTGGTTGCTCTTCTGATTGGCAACCAGCAGGAACTTGTCAGTGGGGTCCAGCGCGAATTCACGGGGGTGGTCACCTTCGACCGAGCGACGTTGCACCAACGCCAACCGTCCATCCTGCTTGCCCACGCTGAACACGACGATCTCATTGGCCGTGCCGCGGTTGCTGACGTACAGAAAGCGACCGTCCGCCGACAGGTGCAGGCCCGCGCCTGCCTTGGCAGCCGCCTCCTGGCGTTCGGTCAATGGCAGACGCTGACGTTCGATCAGGTTGCCCTCCTGGACATCGAACACCACCACTTCGGCATGCATTTCCAAGGTCAGGTAGGCATGTTTGCCGCTGGCGTCGAACAGCAAATGCCGTGGCCCACTGCCCGCAGGCAACGACACCGAGGCAGGCTGGGACGGGGTCAGTGGCTTTTTCGTGCTCGCCCCGTCGTAGCGGTAGACGAACACCTTGTCTGCACCCAGGTCGCTGGCATAGACATGCTGGCCGTCTGGAGACGGCACCACAGAATGGACATGGGCGCTGGCCTGCCGCTCGGGGTTGACCCCACTGGCTTGATGACGCACCTGCTGGACCACCGACTGCAAGGCGCCTTGCCTGTCGACTGGCAACACCGAAAGGCCGCCGCCTGGGTCGGGGTCGACCGCGTAGTTGGCCACGAACAGATAACGCTGGTCCTGGCTGAGGCTGGCGTGGGTCGGCTCGTCGCCCTGGCTGGGCTTTTGATCGAGCAGGCGTACACTCCCATCGCTGGCAATGTTGAATGCGCTGACGTGACCGTCTGCGGTTTCATTGACGGCAAACAGCAGGCGCTTGTCTTCGGAAAGCACCAGCCACGAGGGACTGACGCTCTCTACCACCTGCAGCGGTTCGGGGCGGATTGTGCCGGCTTCGCTGTCGAAGGCGTAGCGGTAGATGCCTTGGCTGGCACCGTCTGTGTAGGTGCCAACCAGCAGAGTGGCAGCCTGGGCAGTGTAGGTCAGGGTCATGCAGCTAGCGGTCAGCAGAGTCTTCCAGGTCCGGTTCATGGTCTTCTTCTTCCGGTGCGCGAAATGCATCCAGACAGATCAGTCGGTGCTCACTTTCGGCAGTGCAGATGCGCCAGTCGTTCACTTCTTTACTGGCCGCATCGACCTGCGCGGCGGTGAATACCCAACGCCGCAGTTGGCGGCCGTCCATGCATTCGATGGCAAGGCCCTGCTCGTCGCAGGTGAAATCGAACGCGTGAAGGCCGTCTATCAGAAGCATGTCGCTGTGTTGCAAGGCGCTGGCAAGTGGTGACATGGGGGTACCTGTACGGGACATTGCATGTGGAAAAGCCCTGCATTATACCCCCATGGCCGCGCAACGCCCGGTCGTTTCAATGGGCGAAAATCGAGCCCCCCGCCTTGCCTGCCATCTTCTCGGGCTTGATCAGGAACCGCGCCAGCGCCGGCAGTAGCCACAGCGCACCGAACATGTTCCACAACAGCATGAAGGTCAGCATCAGGCCCATGTCCGCCTGGAACTTGATCGCCGAGAAGATCCAGGTACATACCCCGATGGCCAGGCACAGGCCGGTGAACAGCACCGCCTTGCCGGTGGAGCGCAGCGTCTGGTAATAGGCTTCTTGCAGCGGCAACCCGGCGCGCAGGAAGCTCTCCAGACGGCTGTAGATGTAGATGCCGTAGTCCACGCCAATGCCTACCCCCAGCGCAACCACCGGCAGCGTCGCCACCTTGACGCCGATGCCCATGTACGCCATCAGCGCGTTGCCCAGCACGGAGGTCAACACCAAGGGCAGCACGATGCACAGGGTCGCGGCGAAGGAACGGAAGGTGATCAGGCACATGACCGCCACGCACAGGTACACCAGGATCAGGATGGTCAATTCGGCCGACTTGATCACCTCGTTGGTGGCCGCTTCGATACCGGCGTTGCCGGCAGCCAGCAGGAACTGCAAGCCTTCTCTGTCGTGGCTGTCGGCAAACGCCTTGGCAGCGGCCGTCACCCGCTCGAGGGTCTCGGCCTTGTGGTCATTGAGAAACACCAGCACCGGGGCCAGCGAGCAATCGCCGTTGTACAGGCCATCGGCCCGTGCGATGGAGTTGTTCAGGACATCGGGGTTGCGCGAGAGGGTTTCCCACTTGAGGCTACCCTCGTTCATGCCCTTGATCACCTGTTTGGACACGCTGACCAGGGAAATGGCCGACTGCACACCCGGCGTGTTTTCCATGGTCCACATCAGCTCGTCGATCGGCGCCAGGGTCGAATGCACCGAACACTGCTCGGCGGCCGTCTTGACCATGATCACCAGCACATCGGAACTGGTGGAATAGTTGCTGATGATGAAGTTGTTGTCCTGGTTGTAGCGCGAGTCGGGCCGCAGCTCCGGTGCGCCCTGGTCGAGGTCGCCGATCTTCAGGTTCTGGCTGTACCACAGCCCCCCGGCGAAGGCGACCAGGGCCAGGGCGATGGAAACCGGCGCCACCCTGGGGCTGGCAAAGCGCGACAGCATCCGCCAGAACGGGTGCTCGCGGGTGGCGTCGCGCTTGCTGCGCTCGATGGCCTTCTTGCTGATACCCACATAGGAAATGGCCACCGGCAGCAGAATCAGGTTGGTGAAGACGATCACCGCGACGCCGATGGATGCACCGATGGCCAGTTCGCGGATCACGCCGATGTCGATGATCAACAGGGTGATGAAGCCCACGGCATCGGCGAGAATGGCGATCATGCCTGGCAGGAACAGTTGCCGGAACGTGCGCCTGGCCGCCGTCAGGGCGTTGTCTGCATCGCTCGATTGCAGGGCAATGCCGTTGATTTTCTGCACACCGTGGGAAATGCCGATGGCAAAGATCAGGAACGGCACCAGCATCGAATACGGATCCAGGCCGAAGCCGACCGCATGCATCAGCCCCAGTTGCCACACCACCGCCACCAATGTGGTAATGAGCACCGCGATGGTGCTGCGGATGCACCAGGTGAACCAGTACAGCAGCACCCAGGTGATCAGCAGGGCGATGCCGAAGAACATCACCACCATGACCAGCCCGTCGATGAGGTCACCGACCTTCTTCGCGAACCCGACGATATGCACCTTCACATTGGGGTTCTGAGCCTGGAACTTGTCGCGAATCTTTTCTTCGAGCAAGTGGGAGAACTGCTGGTAGTCGAGCTTGACCACCCGCCCTGGGTCCTGTGGGTCGGGGTAACTTTCCAGCAGTGGCACGTCGATGATGCTGGATTTGAAGTTGTTGCCCACCAGCCGCCCTATCTGCCCGGACCGCAGCACGTTGTCGCGCAGGGTATCGAGGCTGGCCTGCGAGCCGTCGTAGGTGTTGGGAATCACCTCGCCACCGGAGAACCCCTCCTCGGTGACTTCGCTCCAGCGCACGCTCGGGCTCCACAGCGACTTGAGCCCGGCCCGATCGACGCCTGGGATGTAGAACACCTCGTCGTGGATCTGGCGCAGGGTCTCCATGTAGTTTTTGTCGAAGATGTCGCCATTGACCGCCTCGACCGAGATGCGCACGGTGTTGCCCAGGTTGGCCAAGTCGTTGCGGTGCTCCATCATCTGTTCGATGAACGGATGCTGCAACGGGATCATTTTCTCGAAGCTGGTGGAGGGGCGAATTTGCGTGGCCTGCCAGAACAGGAAGAGGCTGACCAACACACAGAGGATGATGACCGCCGGCCGATTGTTGAAGATCAGGCGTTCGAGCAGTGTGGCTTTGTCCTGATGATGCGGCTGCATGGGAATGTGCTCCTGGCTGCTCATGGCTGTGCCTCACTGCCGGCGGCATCGAGCCCCTTGGCATTGGCGATGTGGGCGCCGCCCTGCCCTACCAGCAGTAGCTCGCCGTTGGGCAGGCCGCTGACGCCGGACAGGGCGATGCGGTCCGGGCGGTTGTGGACGCTGAAGGTCTGGCCGGCATCGGTGCTGCGCAACACGCTGCCGCCGTTGCCGACCACCACGACGGTGCCGTCATCGAGCAAGGTGGCACCGGCCAGGCCGAATTCGAGCTCGCCTCGCGCAGCCTGCAAGGGGATCGATTGCCAGGTGTCGCCGAAGTCGGTGGAGCGCAGCAGGTTGCCGCGCAAGCCGAACGCCAGCAGGGTACGCGCCTGGGCAGTGCCGATCACGCCGAACAGCGACCCCTGGTAAGGCCCTTCCACTTTCTGCCAGTGCTGCCCGTTGTCCTCGGAGCGGTACATGCTGCCCTGCTCCCCGACGATGAACAAACCAGCGTCACGCACCTGGGTGATGGCATTGAGGTGCAACTGGTCGGGGTTGTCGAGGCGCTCGGCCACGTCCTGCCAATGCTGGCCCCCGTCCGTGGTTTCGAGCAAGGCGCCGTAGGCGCCGACGGCCAGGCCGTGCTGGGCATCGAGGAACACAATGTCGAGCAAGGGCGCTTCGCGCGACACGTCTTCGAACTGCTTGCTCCAGGTCGCCCCGCCGTCGCCGGTGGCGAGGATCTGCGCATCGTGGCCCACGGCCCAACCGCGCTTGTCATCAAGGAAAAAGACAGCCGTCAGCAACTGGCGGGTTGGCACGCGGGCCTGAGTCCAGGTGCTGCCCTGGTCATCGGAGAACAGGATATGGCCACGGTCGCCGACCACGACCACGCGCGTGCCCGCATGGGCAGCGTCGATCAACAGCCTTTGACTGGCTTTGGCCGATTCGGTGGAGTATTCATCGGCTGACGCAGCCTGCGCGCCTTGCCATCCACTCAGTGCAAGGGTGAGCACTGCTGCGGCCGCCATCGGCCATCCAGCGCGCCTGCTCCAATTCCTCATGACTGCCCCCGATTGTATTTTTGTTGGGTGGGTCAATACCTTGCAGAAACGCACAAATGCCTGCAATAGAGGCCTGCAAGGGCGTGCGGTGATCGTAACGGGAGGATTTGGAGGAGCACAACGGGCGGGGTGTTATGTTTTGTTATCAGCGCAAGGCGCGTGGTTCATGCGCAGAAGATGCAGCGCCTGCAGGCGAACAGGATTCCCCGGCAGGCGCTGCGTGTGCAGCGTAACAACGTCGGCAGTCGAAATCGGGGGGCCATCAGGCGCCCCCCGGGGCGTCATGCCAGGCTTTTACTCACGACTTCGTACACGTCACTGGAGAGTTCACCAGCGGCCAGAATCCGCTCCAGCTCACCCTTCATCAGGGCCTGCCGGGCGGCGTCATACTTGCGCCAGCGGGTCAGCGGCGCCAATTGCCGGGAGGCGATCTGCGGGTTGAGCGCATTGAGCTCGATCACCAGATCCGCCAGGAAGCGGTAGCCGGAGCCATCGGCAGCATGGAAGTTGACCAGGTTCTGGCCGGCAAAGGCGCCGACCACCGCGCGCACCTTGTTCGGGTTCTTCAGGGTGAAGGCCGGGTGTTGCATCAACGCCTTCACCCGTGCCAAGCCACCTGGCAAGGTACTGGCCGCCTGCACGCTGAACCACTGGTCCATGACCAGGGGGTTGTCCTTGAAGTGTTCAGCAAAGCTTTCCAGGGCCTTGGCGCGCTCGGCCTCGAAGGGCGAGTTGACCAGCACCGCCAGGGCCGTGAGGCGCTCGGTCATGTTGTCGCACTGCTCGAACTGCTCCAGGGTCGCTTCCAGCACCTGCGGTTTGGCGCTGAGCATCAGGTACGACAGGGCGATGTTCTGCAGGCTGCGGCGAGCAAAGTGCTCGGCAGAGGCAACGTACGCGGTGTTACGCGAGACCGCGCGGTTGGCCTGGTAACGCGTCCAGAGCGGCTCGAACAAGTGCTCGGCAATTTGCCGGCGAGCGAACTCGCGGGCTGCGTGGATGGCGTCCACATCGGCCACCTGGCTGATCTCGGTCAGGTAGCCCTCCCCTGGCAGCGAGAGCATTTCGGCCACCATGGCAGCATCGAGCGAGGTGTCGCCCAGCACCGTATCCAACGCCTTGAGCAGACGCGGGTCCAGTTGCAGCGCCTGACCAAGCTGGTGCTGGCCGATCAGCTCCTGCAACACCTGAACGGCCAGTTGCTGACCGGCTTCCCAACGGTTGAAGCCGTCGCTGTCGTGCTGCATCAGGAACATCAACTGGTCGCGGTCGTATGGGAAGCTCAGCTTGACCGGGGCACTGAAACCGCGCAGCAGCGACGGCAGCGGCCGCGCTTCAATACCCTGGAAGACGAAGGTCTGCTCGGCCTCGGTCACCGACAGCACCCGGGTGCTGCCCACTGCCGAGGACTCGCCCGCCAATTGCAGCGGCAGGTCGTTGCCCTGGGCATCGAGCAGGCCCAATTCGACCGGAATCACGAAGGGCAGCTTCTCGGCCTTGTCTGGGGTGGGTGGGCAGCTCTGGCGGAACGTCAGGCTATAGGTGCGCGCCGCTTCATCGTAGGCATCGCTCACCTCCAGGCGCGGCGTACCGGCCTGGCTGTACCAGCGCTTGAACTGAGTCAGGTCGACGCCGTTGGCATCTTCCATCGCCTTGATGAAGTCGTCGGTGGTCACCGCTTGCCCATCGTGACGCTCGAAGTACAGGTCGCTGCCCTGGCGGAAGCCCTCGGCCCCCAGCAGCGTGCGCACCATGCGTACCACTTCCGAGCCTTTTTCGTACACGGTCAGGGTGTAGAAGTTGGAAATCTCGATGAAGCTGTCCGGGCGCACCGGGTGGGCCATGGGGCCCGCATCCTCGGCGAACTGATGGGTGCGCAGGTAGGCAACGTCCTCGATGCGCTTGACGGTGCGTGAATTCATGTCGGCGCTGAACTCGGCATCGCGGAACACCGTGAAGCCTTCCTTGAGCGACAGTTGGAACCAGTCGCGGCAGGTGACGCGGTTGCCCGACCAGTTGTGGAAGTACTCATGGGCCACCACCGCTTCGACCCGCTGATGCGCGGCATCAGTGGCCGTTTCGGCGCGCGCCAGCACGCAGCTGGAGTTGAAGATGTTAAGGCCTTTGTTTTCCATGGCCCCCATGTTGAAGTCGTTGACCGCGACGATCATGAAGATGTCCAGGTCGTACTCGCGGCCATACACCTCTTCGTCCCAACGCATGGACTTCTTCAAGCTGACCATGGCGTGGTCGCACTTGTCGATGTTCTCCGGCTCGACATAGATGCGCAGGGTCACATCACGGCCCGACTGGCGGGTGAAGGTGTCTTCCACGCACCACAGATCGCCTGCGACCAGGGCGAACAGGTACGCCGGCTTCATGAACGGGTCTTCCCAGGTCGCCCAGTGACGGCCATCCTCGGCAGGGCCGCTGCCTACCGGGTTGCCGTTGGAGAGCAGTACCGGGTAGCGATGCTGTTCGGCGATCACCGTGGTGGTGAAGATGCTCATGACATCGGGGCGATCGAGGTAGTAGGTGATCTTGCGGAAACCCTCGGCTTCGCACTGGGTGCAGAACATCTTGCCGGACTTGTACAGGCCCTCGAGCGCTGTGTTGGTTTCCGGATGGATCTTGACGGTGGTGTCGAGGGTGAATTGCGCTGCCCGTGGCTGGACGGTCAGGCTGCCTGCGTCGATCTGGTAGTCGCCGGCCTGCAAGGGTTCATCGTCGAGGGCGGCGCGCACCAGCTCGAGTTGCTGGCCGTCGAGCACCAGCGCAGGCAGGCCGCCCCCATGCACCGGGTTGCGGCGCATGATCAGTTGCGCGTGGACCAGGGTGTGGTCTTCGAACAGCTCGAAGGTCAGGTGCGTTTCGTCGATCAGGTACTCAGGCGCCTTGTAGTCCTTGAGATGGATCACTTGCGGTTGTTCGGTACGCATCTGCAGGTCCCTTTTACTGGAGCACGGCCAACTGGTAGGCCGTGTACTTGCGAATATTGATCACACCGGTGTCGAAGATCAGGTACTGGCCCTTGATGCCCAGCAGCGTGCCCTCCACGATCGGGGTCTTGTCCAGGTTGAAGCTGACCACCTTGGTGGGGTAAGCCTGGACCGGGTACGTCATGTGCACGACCTCGGCGTCGGTCAGGGGCTGAATCGCCTGCAGGCCGAAGCGCGCGTGCAGCTGGCCAAGCCCTTCGGCACATGCCTCCAGCACCTGATCGCGCAAGGCCGGCAGATCAAGCAGCGCGGCGTCACCCTTGAGCAGGGCGCGCCAATTGGTGCGGTCCGGCACCTGACTGCGCAGCAGGTCTTCGACCAGCCCGGACTGCTGCCGGGTGGCCACCCTGAGGATAGGCAAGGCCTGGCTGGCACCCTGGTCGAGCCAGCGGGTGGGCAACTGGGTGGCGCGGGTGATACCGACCTTGATACCGGAGGAGTTGGCCAGGTAGACCACGTGGTCGGTCATGCAGAACTGCTCGCCCCAGGACGGATCGCGGCAGGTGCCTGCGTCGTAGTGGCAGCGCTCCGGGGCCATGATGCACATGTCGCACTGGGCCAGCTTGGTCATGCAGGGGTAGCAGTAACCCTGGCTGTAGCTGCTCTTGGTGCGCTTGCCGCAGTGGCTGCAGTGGATGGCGCCCAGGTAGTGCAGGCGCAGCGGCTTGCCGATCAGCGGGTTGACTGGCACCAGGGTATCGCCTAGGCGAAAGCTGTATTGCACCACGGGGGCCGCCAGGCTGACGGCCATTTTGCTCAACGAGCCACGAGCGAGTTCGATCAATGTACCGAGTCCGACTTGAACAGGATGTTGGGAACGGGGGCGGACTTGGACGCACATTCCTGCGGGCCCATGTAACCGGTGCGCTGGTCCTCGGGCAGGTTTTTCATCCCCCAGGCGATGACCGCTTGCAGGGACAGCTCTTTCTGCTCGGCAGTCAGCTTGCGGCCGTCCGACCATTTGCCGATTTCCACGGCCAGTTTCAGGCTCTCGTAGATTTCCGGGGTGATGTTTTCGATCATTTGCGCGAAAGTGGACATGTTGTCTCCTGATTCAAGCCGACAGTTTACGCCGGGCGAGCGCCCCACCCAAGAGCCCGGTCAGGCATCCGATGAGCAACCCGCCGACGTGCGCGGCGTTGGCGATCTGGCCCAGGCCCAGGGTGCCGACGACGCCGGTCAGGCACACCACCAGCCAGAGGAGCATCATCACCAGCACGCCCTTGGGCAGGTTGAAGTGCGGGTTTGGCGCCCGCCATTGATACAGCCAGATGTGCCCGAGCAGGCCATAAAGCACGCCTGAAAGCCCACCGAACAGGCCAGGCCCCGTGGTGTAGTGTTGGGCCAGGTTCGATACCAGGCTGAACAGCAGGGTGAGCCCCAGCAACGTCCACGGGCCCTGGCGCAGTTCGATGCGCTTGCCCAGCTCCCAGAACCACAGGCTGTTCATGGCCAGGTGCAGCGCGCCAAAATGCAGCAGCATGGGCGAGACCAGCCGCCACCATTGCCCGTGCGCCAGGCCCTCGGCCAGGGGCGCGAAGTACAGGTAATCGCCCTGCACGTGAAAATCGAGAAACGTGAACCAGCTGATGGTGGTGAAGTTGTCGCCCAAGCCCGTGAGCCCAGCGACCATGAAGGTCAGCAGCAGCGTCAGGGCAGTGACCTTGCAAGCCTTTGCCTGGGCCAGCAGCGACGGCTGTGGCACCTCTTGCACCTGCTGGTCGGGCAACGCGGGGTCAGGCTCGGCCTGCAGGTCGGCGTTGCCATCGGGGTAGCGCTGGTAGAGGTGCAACACCTCGTCGGCCAGGGTATCAGGCGCCCAGAGTACCTGGTCCTCGCCCTCCTCGCTGACCCGGTGCGGTACCTGCAAGCGTTGCAGCATCTGCACGAAACCGCTGAGGTCCACCGTCAGCGGCAGGCGCATCACTTGGATAATGTTCATTGGCTAGCCTGTGGTCGGTCGACATCCACCCAGACGAACTTGCGGGGGTCGATACGGGTTTCATCGTCCAGCCTGTAGGCGACCAGCTTGCCGTACAACACGGCGCTGTAGTCCAGGCAGGCCAGGTTGCTGCGAATCGGGGCGGGCCGGCCGCTGCGCCAGTAATGGCCAACGAACAGCATGGGCTCGTCCTCGGCGTAGCGCAGCAACGCGCTCTTCTGGCTGTGGCTCAGCGGTGTGTTGGCCACCTCCGCTGGCAGCGCATCGGGCTGGAAGACGATGTCGCCGTAGGTCTGCGGGTCGTCTTCCCAGAACTTGGTGCGGAAGAAGGCGCGGGTCAGGCCATCGCCACCGGTCAGGGTGAGGCCATCGGGCAAGCGCATGTCGGTGCCGCGCAGCAGGCGGTTGCAGACGTTGGCGGCAAAGCTGCCGCTCACCGCCGACGCCTGGACGAAGTGGCGGTCGACGCGCCCGTCGGGGTACTGGCGACGCAGAGGCTCGATCAGGCGTGCATCCCAGCAGGCGTGTACGAGGCGAAAGCGACCGGCATCGATGAACAGGGGTAGCGTCTGGAACCAGTCGAGAAACGCCTGCCAGTCCGCAGGGTGATGGGCGAACTGGGTGAGGGTTTCGTCGATGAGCCTGGCGTGGCGAGGGGTGTGTTCGCGCACGAAGGCCTTGCCACTGCCCGGCAGTGCCGGCGTCACCCACCCTAGGGCGCTGTATTCGTGATTGCCCATGATGCAGTGCGCCTGCCCGGCGGCGACCATGTCGTGAACGATGTGCAGGGCTTCGCGGATACGCGGGCCGCGGTCCACGATATCGCCCAAAAACAGCGCCTGGCGCCGAGGGTGGCGCCAGACGCCGGCAATGCGCTGGTAACCGAGGGCGTCGAGCAAACGCTCGAGGGTCAAGGCACAGCCGTGAACGTCACCGATGATGTCGAAACTGCGCGCCGGATCCAGCATCAGTCGTCCCTGCCCCCCAGGCGGCTGCCCCAGCCAAGCTTCGTGCGGCAGACTTCGTAGTAGTTGTGGTCCAGCGGGTGGATCAGGCGCAGCTTCTGGGGCTTCTTGCTCACCGTGATGGTGTCACCGGGTGCACAGGTGAAGTGGTTCTGACCGTCACACGACACCTGCGGGTAGATCTGCAGGTCCTTGGCCACCACGATCTTCAGCTCGCTGTTGCCATCGACGACGATCGGCCGCCCTGACAAGGTGTGCGGGTACATGGGCACGATGACGATTGCATCGAGCTTGGGGTGCATGATCGGGCCACCTGCGGACAATGCGTAGGCGGTGGAGCCGGTCGGGGTGGCGACGATCAGGCCGTCGGCCTTCTGGCTGCAGACGAACTGGCCGTCGATGTAGATCTCGAATTCGATCATGCGGGTGGACTTGCCGGGGTGCAGGACCACGTCGTTGAGCGCATCGCCCTGGCCAATCGCCTCCTGATGACGGCGCACTTCGGCTTGCAGCAGGAAACGGTTCTCGACCAGATAGTGACCCTCGAGCACCTCGGAGACTTTCTCTTCCAGTTCATCCGGACGGATGTCGGTGAGAAAGCCCAGGTTGCCCCGATTGATGCCCAGTACCGGGATATTGTGACGCGCCAGGGCACGCGCAGCGCCCAGCAGGCTGCCGTCGCCGCCGACCACGATGACCAGGTCACAGACCTCGCCCAGCAGCTTGCGGGTGGAAGTCTGCAGCCCGTGGCCGGGCAGGACTTCACCGATGGTGTCTTCGAGGATCACATGCAAGTGGCGCTCGAGGAGGAATTTTTTCAGTCGGCGGATGGTGTCCAGCACCTGCGAGCTGCCGAGACGACCGATGATACCGATATTGCGAAATTGCTCCATGGGGCTCCTGCAAGGCTCTGCGACGGGTGACGATGCAGCGATTATGGGCGAACCACGAAGCAGCGGCAAACCGGCTATGCTCGCAGGATGATGCCATTTCCTTCGCTCGTGCACCTGCCCCGGCTGTTCCAGCGCCCCGCGGTGCGTGACCTTGCCTGGACCCTGCTCTCGCCGCCGCTGCTGGAGAACGCAGGCTGCCCCCAGCGCCACCCGCTGGCAGGCAGCCTCTGGGTGGAGCGGCCGCAGGCGTTACAGGCCTGGCTGCACGGGCTGGACGCCGATGACACGCCCTTGCAGCACTGGCTCAAGGGCCTTGGCAGCCGCCGCCTCGGGCTGTATTACGAACGCCTGTGGCAGTTTGCCTTGCAACAGGCGCCCGGCGTCGAACTGTTGGCGGCCAACCTGGCTATCCGCGAAGACGGCCGGACCTTGGGCGAGCTGGATGTGGTGCTGCGTGATCGCGATGGGGTGCATCACCTGGAACTGGCCATCAAGCTGTACCTGGGCCCTGAGCGCTTCGGTACCGACCCTGGGGGCTGGCTGGGGCCTGGCTGCCACGATCGCCTGCAAGCCAAGCTGGAACACACCCGCCGCCACCAGTTGCCCATGTCAGCCAGCACCCAGGGCCGTACCGCCCTCGAGCGGCTCGACCTGCCTACGGTGCAGGCCAGCATGTGGATGGGGGGCTACCTGTTCTACCCGACGCTGGCCGCGAGCCAGGCGCCGCAGGGCGTCCACCCCCAGCACTTGCGTGGCCGGTGGTTGCATCGCAAGGACTGGATCAGCGCACCAGACGGGCATTGGCAACCGCTGGCGCGCAGCGCCTGGCTGGCCCCCGCACGGTGTGCGGCCTGCGAGGTCTGGAGCGCTGCTCAGTTCGCCGCGTGGCTGCACCTGCTGGCGCCCGATGCGCCTGCGCAGTTGCTGGTCAACGTGCAACGGCAGCAGGACGGCAGCTGGCAAGAGGTAGAGCGGGTGTTCCTGGTTGCCGATCAGTGGCCAGGCGCGCTGGCTCTCTGACCGCAGATCCTCCCATAGGCGGCAACATATTTTTCACCGACCTGGAGCAATGATGCAGCCCGGGTAACCCGTAAACTGGACCTGAGCGCCACCAAGAGCGCTACCCCACCGACCGATGAGGATCAACCATGGTTTCGAGCACCCCAGCGCCCCATTACGCGCGCGTGTCCATTGTCCTGCACTGGCTGATGCTGGTGCTGCTGGCCGCCGTTTATGCCTGTATCGAGTTTCGCGGGATCTTCCCGCGCGACAGCGCAGAGCGCAACCTGATGAAAGACCTGCATTTCATGTTGGGCCTGAGCGTGTTCGTGCTGGTATGGCTGCGCCTGGCCATGCGCGTACTCCATCGCGCGCCTCCCATCTCACCCAAACCCCCTGCTTGGCAAACCGGCCTGGCCCATCTGGTTCACCTGCTGCTGTACCTGCTGATGATCGGCATGCCGCTGGCCGGCTGGCTGATCCTCAGCGCCGCCGACAAACCGATACCGTTCTATGGCCTTGAGCTGCCGCACCTGATCGGCCCTGACGTAGACCTGGCCAAGTTCATCAAGGGCTGGCATGAGCGTGTGGGTACCTGGGGCTACTGGCTGATCGGCCTGCATGCGCTGGCCGGCCTTTATCATCACTATGTCAAACGCGACAATACGTTGCTGCGCATGCTGCCTTACAAGTAACCCCGACGGCCCTGTAAACCGCCGGTATGGACGAACACCAAGCGAGTGCCGGGCGCGAACAATCCGGCTTCGACCTGAGCCTTGAGCGCGAGCAATGCCTTGCCGGTATAGAGCGCCTCGAAAGGGATCCCGGCCTGCTGCTCGCAGTCGGCAATGAAGGCCAGCAGTTGTTCGTCGAACTTGCCGAAGCCGCCCCGGCTGGCACTGTGCAGGCGGTAACCCTGGGTGCCGGCAAGTGCCGCCACGGTCTCGGCCACGCCATAGTGGTCGGGTACGGCCAACGCCCCATGCACGGCATGGGCCCCTGACTCGGCCAGCACCAGGCCTGCAAGCGTGGTGCCGGTGCCCGCGGCTAGCCACCAGGCGTCATAGTCCGGCCAGCCCAGTGTCGCAAGCTGCGCGTGCAGGTGGGTCACGATCGACGCGCACCCCTGGGCGCCGGCCTGCCCGCCTCCGCCTTCGGGGATGCAGTGCCAGCCGGGATAGCGCGCGTGCCAGGGCGTCCAGAACCCCACCTCGTTACGTTGTCGGTAGCCCTCGTAACCCAGCCAGTGCAGTTGCATGCCCATTGCCTGCAAGTCCTGCACGGTGGGTGTTTGGCACGGGTGCCCCCGCAGCAGGCCGGCCGTGGCCAGGCCCAACCGCTTGCCGGCAGCGGCCAGAGCATGAAGGTGGTTGGAATGGTTGCCGCCCAGGCTCACCAGGCCAGGGGCCTTGGCATCGAGCGCCTGCTCAAGGTGATGGCGAAGCTTGAACCACTTGTTGCCGCTGATCAGAGGGTCGATCAGGTCAAGGCGCAGGATGGCGGTCTCGACCTGCCCCCTCGCCAGCCAGGGCAATGTCAGGCGTTGCAGAGGGGCCAGGGGGAGTTCGACAGGCATGAGCGCCAGTCTATCAGCACAGCCACTGGTGTGGGCCGTGAATCAAAGCTGCGCCGCCAACCTCGACCCCTGATCGATCGCCCGCTTGGCATCGAGCTCTGCCGCCACGTCAGCACCGCCGATCAAGTGTACCGACTGCCGCGCAGCCACCAGACCGTCCTGCAATTCGCGCAGCGGGTCCTGGCCTGCGCAGATCACCACGTTGTCCACCGCCAGCACCTGCGGCTCGCCGCCGCCAATGCGCACATGCAGGCCCGCGTCATCAATGGCCAGGTACTCGACGCCATTGAGCATCTTCACCTGCTTGTTCTTCAACCCGGTGCGGTGGATCCAGCCAGTGGTCTTGCCCAAGCCATCCCCTACCTTGGAGGTCTTGCGCTGCATCAGGTACACCTGCCGGGCGGGTGCGTGGGGCTGTGGCGTGATACCGGCCACACCACCGCGCGCTTGGAGGTGGGTATCGATACCCCACTCCTTCCAGAATGCTTCGCGGTCCAGGCTGGTGGATACGCCCTGATGCACCAGGTATTCGGATACATCGAAACCGATGCCCCCGGCGCCGATCACAGCCACTGTCTTGCCCACAGGCTTACGCTCGAGCAGCACATCCAGGTAGCTGAGCACCTTGGGGTGCCCAATCCCCGGGATCGCCGGCGCGCGGGGCAGAATGCCAGTCGCGAGGATGATTTCGTCATAGCCGCCGGCCACCAGCGATGGCACGTCGACGCGCGTGTTCAAGCGTACGTCAACGCCCGTGGTGCGTAGCTTGTTGCGAAAATACCGCAGGGTCTCGTTGAATTCCTCCTTGCCTGGCACGCGCTTGGCAACATTGAACTGGCCGCCAATTTCGCTGGCCGATTCGAACAAGGTCACCACATGGCCACGTTCAGCGGCCACTGTTGCAGCGGCAAGGCCTGCTGGGCCGGCACCCACGACGGCAATACGCTTGGCCATGCGCACGGGCAGGTAGTTGAGTTCGGTTTCATGGCAGGCCCGTGGGTTTACCAGGCAGCTGGTCAGCTTGCCGCCGAACGTATGGTCCAGGCACGCCTGGTTGCAGCCGATGCAGGTATTGATTTCATCAGCACGCCCGGCGGCAGCCTTGTTGACGAAGGCAGGATCGGCCAGAAACGGCCGGGCCATGGACACCATGTCCGCATCCCCTTCGGCCAGCACCGCCTCGGCCACTTCTGGGGTATTGATACGGTTGGTGGTGATCAAAGGAATACCCACTGCTCCACGCAACTTGGCGGTGACCTTGCTGAAGGCTGCCCGCGGCACCTTGGTGGCGATGGTGGGAATGCGCGCCTCGTGCCAGCCAATACCCGTGTTGATCAACGTGGCCCCCGCCCGCTCGATGGCCTTGGCCAGGGTCTCGATCTCGTCCCAGGAGCTGCCGCCCTCGACCAGGTCGAGCATCGAAAGGCGGAAGATGATGATGAAATTCGGGCCCACCGCGCCGCGCACCCGGCTGACGATTTCCACCGCCAGGCGCATGCGATTTTCGTAGCTGCCACCCCAACGGTCGGTGCGGTGGTTGGTGTGGGCGGCGAGGAACTGGTTGATGAAATAGCCTTCCGAGCCCATGACCTCGACGCCGTCGTAACCTGCCTTTTGCGCAAGCAGCGCGCAGTGGGCGAAGTCGGCAATCTGTTTTTCGATTCCCGCCTCGTCCAGTTCCCGGGGCTTGAACGGGTTGATCGGCGCTTGGATGGCGCTTGGCGCCACTTGACGCGGGCTGTAGGCATAGCGCCCGGCATGCAGGATCTGCAGGCAAATCTTGCCACCGGCGGCGTGCACTGCTTCGGTGACGATGCGGTGCTGCTCGGCTTCGGCATCGGTGCTGAGTTTGGCGGCGCCTACGTACACACCGCCCTCGTCATTGGGTGCAATGCCGCCTGTGACCATCAGCCCTACGCCGCCCTGCGCCCGTTCGGCAAAATAGGCAGCCATGCGCTCGAACCCGCCAGGACGTTCCTCAAGACCCGTGTGCATGGAGCCCATCAGGGTACGGTTACGCAACGTGGTGAAGCCCAGGTCCAGCGGGGCCAGCAGGTGCGGGTAAGGGGTGTCGGTCATGGTTCGGATTCCCAAGGTGATCACGGTAAACGGGCATCTGGCCTAAAGGCGGCCTTGTCGTTATATGAAGCAGACAGTAAACAGCCGTTTGAACCGGCTCAATGACCGGAACTGACAAGTTATTGATCATCACGAACAGCGCGTCTACCCTAGGGCTCCCTCATGCCCATTGCCTTCTACTGTTTCATGAAAAAACTCCTGACAACTGCCCTGCTGCTGGTGGTGATCGCCGCCTTGTGTGGTTATGCCTTCTGGACCCAACAGCGCCCGCAGGGGCACTACCTGTCCGACCTGCGCATCGAGCTGGCAGTCAACCACGGGCAACCCGGTGAACACGGCAACCTGCTGGGCGTCGAGCCGCTGCTGTACCCAGGGGACTACCAGGACCTGCAACGTCTGCACCGCAAGCTTGCCGCCTACCTCGAGCAGGCGCGCACGCTGGGCCTGATCACGCCTCGCACCGTGGTGGTATTGCCTGAGCACATCGGTACCTGGCTGTGGGCACGCGGCGAGAAGAACGCGTTGTACCAGGTGACCCACCAGCGTGAGGCCCTGCAATGGTTCGAACTGAGCAATCCGCTTCGCTATGGCTGGGCCATGCTCGCGGCCGAGGGCGATGACCGACGGGCCGATGCTCATCTGCGCATGAAGGCCGATCAGATGGCCGCCGATTACCAGCAGGTGTTCGGCGGCTTGGCCAAGGAATTCGGCGTAACCCTGGTAGCCGGCTCGATCGTGCTGCCGCAACCCTACGTCAGCGAGGGTGCATTGCACCCCGGGCGCGGCCCGTTGTTCAACAGCAGCGTGGTGTTCGCCGGCGACGGCACCATCCTGGGCCAACCCCAGCCCCAGCACTATCCGGACAGCGAGAACAGGCGGTTCATACACCCGGGTGTGGACCAGCCTCTGCAGGTGCTGCAGACGCCTGCGGGGCGGCTTGGCGTATTGGTGGGAAGCGACAGCTGGTATCCGGAGAATCACCACCAGTTGCTGGCCCAGTCGGTCGAACTGGTGGCCATCCCTGCCTTCCTGAGCGGCAGGCACAGCTGGCTGGAGCCCTGGCGGGGAAATCGCCATCAGCCTGTCAGCACGCGCTTGGCCGTCAAGCGTGGCGAAGTCAGCGAGCAGGACGCCTGGCACCGGCTGACCGCGCCTATCGGTCACCAGGTGAGCAGTGTGAGCGTCTTCATGCGCGGCCAGTTCTGGGAGCACGGCGCCGATGGCCAGGGTTTCGTCTGGCAAGCCGGCGACCTGTTGGCTGGGCCACCCAGCCCAGGTGCCCGCTTGCTGAACATATGGCTCTAGCACCATGAGCCGCCCGCAGGTAAGGCTGGGCGACCTGTCGGTAGGCTTTGTGCAACCCTTGGCGGAGGCGATTCGACGGCTGGGTCACGACCCTGCACCCTTGCTCGAACGCTATGGCCTGGACCCGGCGCGGCTGGCCCAGGCCAATGCGCGCCTGTCGATACCGCGCTACATGCACCTGGGCCACGCCGCCATCGCATTGTGCGCCGAGCCTGCACTGGGTTTGCAGATTGGCCAGTTGAGCCGGCTGGCCCATACCGGGCTGGCCGGGGTCACGGCAGGGCAAGCGCCGACCCTGGGCGAGGCGGCGCGCACCCTGCTACGCTTCGAGCCGCTGTACGCGTCCAACTATCGAGGCCATTGCACTTACTGCGAAGATGGCGAAGGCGCTTGGCTGCGTTTTTACTCCATCAGCCCCTACAACGCCTACAACCGCTTTGTGGTCGACTCGCTGCTCGCCGGCTGGTTGGCCCAGCTGGGCGACCTGGTCGGTACGCCAGTGGTGGCCGAGCGGATGGACATCGAGTTCGCAGCCCCAAGCTACGCCGCCCTCTATCAGCCCCTGTGCAGCGCGCCGGTCCGCTTTGCCGCCGAGTGCAACCAGTTGCGCCTGAGCCGCGCCACGCTGCAATTGTCAAACCCCAGGCATTGCCCCAGCACCTGGCACCAACTGCTGGCCCTGAGCGAGGCGCACATGGATCAGCTGACCCGCGTGCGCAGCCTAGGCGAGCGTATAACCCATTTGCTAGGGCCGCTGCTAAACGGTGGACGTGAACCAGAGCTCGACGAAATTGCCCTGCAGCTCCAACTTCCGCCCTGGACGCTGCGTCGCAGGCTGGCAGAAGAAGGCACGCGTTTTCGTGACCTGTTGAACGGCACCCGACGCGACCTGGCCGAGACCTATATCCGCGACACCCAGTTGAGCTTCGGCGAAATCGCCTACCTGCTGGGGTTCGCTTCGGCAGAGGCTTTCCAGCGCGCGTTCAAGCGCTGGACTGGGCTCACGCCTGGCGGTTACCGCCGCACGCAGCGACGCGGGGACTAAAGTTCGGTAGCGTCTTCGGCCGGTTCAGGCGTGTCCATCTCGTGGGCCTGAAATTCCAGCAGCTCTTCCTGGTAGTCGTCCATCTTCCTGCGTCCTTATCCGAATACGGTTTGCTGAGTTCATCGGCACCCTAGCGCGATGACGTGACAGGAGGGTGACGTGACGATGCTTTTCGCGCAGCGCGCCCTCGCGTGTCAGGATCATGGACCTGTGGACCGGCTCGTTCGTTTAATCCAATTCGCCCCTCACACAGCCGACGCCACCGCGCTCGCAACAAGGGTTCGGTAATCGCCCAGATATTGCCTTGCCCCCTGCGCCCACGGCTCGGCTTGCGGCAAGCTAGCTTCACGTTCATTCCCCATCAAGCGCCAGTCAGTGCTCGGAGCATGGAGCACTGCACAGGTAGCGTTTTTTTCAAAAGCATCGACGGGAGCTACGCCTTGATCGACAAGACCCACGCAACCATTGCCAGCGCCGTGGCGGGCATCACCGATGGCTCGACCCTGCTGATCGGCGGTTTCGGTACGGCCGGCATGCCCTCTGAACTCATCGACGGGTTGATCGCCACCGGTGCACGCGACCTGACCATCATCAGCAACAATGCTGGCAACGGCGACACTGGCCTTGCTGCATTGCTCAAGGCCGAGCGTGTGCGCAAGATCATCTGTTCGTTCCCGCGCCAATCGGACTCGTACGTTTTCGACGCCCTGTACCGGGCTGGCAAGATCGAGCTGGAGGTCGTACCGCAAGGCAACCTGGCCGAGCGCATTCGCGCAGCAGGCTCTGGCATCGGCGCCTTCTTTTCACCTACCGGCTATGGCACCTTGCTCGCCGAAGGCAAGGAAACGCGGGAGATCGACGGCCGCCAGTACGTACTGGAGATGCCGTTGCACGCCGATTTCGCCTTGATCAAGGCTCACAAGGGTGATCGCTGGGGCAACCTGATCTACCGCAAGGCCGCCCGCAACTTCGGGCCGATCATGGCCATGGCTGCCAAGACCGCCATCGTCCAGGTCGACCAGATCGTCGCGCTGGGTGAGCTGGACCCGGAGCATATCGTCACGCCGGGCATCTTCGTGCAACGCGTGGTAGCGGCCCCCGCCGCCGCCCATCAGACCACCCACCCATTCTGAGGCCTGGCCATGACCATCAACCAACGACTCTCGCGTACCGCCATGGCCCAGCGTGTTGCAGCCGACATTGAGGAAGGTGCCTACGTCAACCTGGGCATCGGCGCCCCCACACTGGTCGCCAACTACCTGGGCGACAAGGAAGTGTTCCTGCACAGTGAAAATGGAGTGCTGGGCATGGGACCCAGCCCTGCGCCAGGCGAGGAAGACGACGACTTGATCAATGCTGGCAAGCAGCACGTGACCCTGCTGACCGGTGGTGCCTATTTCCACCACGCCGATTCATTTTCGATGATGCGCGGTGGGCATCTGGACATCGCTGTGCTCGGTGCTTTTCAGGTTTCGGTGAACGGCGACCTGGCTAACTGGCACACCGGCGCCGAGGGGTCGATCCCCGCGGTGGGCGGCGCGATGGACCTGGCCACCGGCGCCCGGCAAGTCTTCGTGATGATGGACCACCTGACCAAAACCGGCGAAAGCAAATTGGTGAGCGAATGCACCTACCCTCTGACGGGCATCGGGTGCGTGAGCCGCATCTACACGGACCTCGCGGTACTGGACGTAACGCCGGCAGGGCTCGAAGTGGTCGAGATTTGCGCGGCCATCACCTTCCAAACGCTGCAGGCGCTCAGTGGCGTACCGCTGATCGACCGGTCTGTCAAACATCGCTAGCGCCTGGCCGATTTGACGCCCGAAGCGTGGCGGCGCCGGCTTTACGGCCTCATGGGGTAGAGGGCTGGCCCTGTGTAGCCGTTTGATCCTGCGGGGCTGGCACGGCCGGCTCAGCCGGCTGCACCTCGATGGGCGCCGCATCGGCCGGGGGCGCAACGGGCTGCGAGCTCAATTCATCCCCACTGTCAGGTGCCTGGAGAGCCTGCTGGCTAGGCGCGACGGCCGCGGGCGATGCACCGTCCTTGGGCGCAGTGTCTGGCCCAGCCGGTGCAGGTGCAGGTGCAGCCTCGACCGGGACTGGCGCTGGGTTTGCCGCAGCCTGCTCCGGCAAGCCCAGTTCCACCGCAGGCTTCTCAGCCTTGGGCGCGGGTTGTTCAGCTTTGGGCTGGCTCAAGGATTGGGCCTTGGGCTTGGTCTTGGGCAGGTAACTTTCCACCAACGCGAAGTAGCGGTCGTAAAACTGCGCGGCGGTGACTGTCTCACTGGCCACTTTCACCATGGAGTCATCGCTCGAGCCAATCGGCATCGACACCGACCCCAGCACCCCTACTCCCAGGCTTGCCGATGTATTGGACTTCTTCAGGGCATAGCGGTCCTGCAGGGCGTTGGCGAACATGGTCGAGTGCTGCTCGTCGCTCGCATCGGGCGCACACGTGACATTGAAGCTGATCTGCAGGTGGTTATCGCTGTTTTGCTGGAAACTCTTGTTGCCGACCACCTGGTTAGGGCCGCTGCTGGTGATGATATAGCCCTGGCTGAGCAGCGCACGGCGTGCGGCTTCGCAGGAGTTGGCATCACCTACGGGAAAGCTGCGCGAGAACGTGCCTGAGTCGTCGAAGTTCTCATGCTCGTACACCGCAGGTTTCTTGGACGCACAACCGCTCGACACGGCCAACAGGGCGGCCAGCACGAGCGCACCAGAAACGGAAGATCTTGTCATCGAGGGTTCCGGGTATTTCAAGAAGGTGCCTATTGTGCAACACAGCAGCCAGGTACAGGAACCGCTGGTCGGTGAAGTACCCGCAAGGTTTCATGCAGGCGGCAAGGTCAATACGGCAAACGCCAAAAACGCAAAAAGCGACCCGAAGGTCGCTTTCGCGTAGCGCCAAGGTGTTCAAAGGCCCTTGGTGCGAAGATGGCGCAGCGGACGGGACTCGAACCCGCGACCCCCGGCGTGACAGGCCGGTATTCTAACCGACTGAACTACCGCTGCGTATCATTCAGGCTTGCGCCCGATTGAAACTTGGGTCTACCCACCAGACAGCCTGGGGGAAGGCATGAAAAACGGCTCAATGACCATTCGTCATGGTTGCCTCAAGGTGTTCTAGGGACCTTGATGCGAAGATGGCGCAGCGGACGGGACTCGAACCCGCGACCCCCGGCGTGACAGGCCGGTATTCTAACCGACTGAACTACCGCTGCGTATCGTTCAGGCTTGCGCCCGATTGAAACTGGGTCAGCCCAAGGCGCTCGACCTTGTGGCTTCAGACCGGTGACAAGCACCCATCTGTTAATCAAAATGGCGCAGCGGACGGGACTCGAACCCGCGACCCCCGGCGTGACAGGCCGGTATTCTAACCGACTGAACTACCGCTGCGCAGTGCATTCCTCTCTAGCTGTCAGCTTCTTGCAAAGCCTTGAGCGTCAGGAACATCTCAGGAAGTGGTGGGTGATGACGGGATCGAACCGCCGACCCTCTGCTTGTAAGGCAGATGCTCTCCCGGCTGAGCTAATCACCCTCGCGATGTTGCTTGTTGCGTTTGCTTCGCTGAGGCCGCGAAATTTACGCAGGTGACGACGCTAAGTCAATAGCCCTGTTGAGTTTTTTTCCAAGTCGCCGGTGCCCAGTGCAAAGCCGAGCACATCCTGATTCAGACCCAAGCCAAGCCTGGACATGAAAAAGGGACCTTGCGGTCCCCTCCTCTGCCTACCTGCCCACAAGGGCCTTCAGGTGTAGATCATCTTGCGGGTCATACCGCCGTCGACCACGAACTCCTGACCGGTCACGAACGCTGCCTGCCGGGACAGCAGCCAGGCGACCATGGCTGCAACGTCCTCGACGGTGCCCACGCGACCGGTGGGGTGCTGGGCGTGGTCGGCATCGCTCAAGGGCTCGGCACGGCGCTGGGAGGGATCTCGGGCATCAATCCACCCCGGGCTCACGGCGTTGACACGAATCTCCGGGCCCAGGCTGATGGCCAGCGCATGGGTCAGTGCCACCAGGCCCCCTTTGCTGGCGGCATAAGCTTCAGTGTCAGGCTCGGACTGCCGCGCCCGCGTGGACGTCAGGTTGACGATGGCGCCATTGTGCGCGCGCAGGTAAGGCGCACAGTGCTTGGCCAGCAGCATCGGGCCATTGAGATTGACTGCCAGCACACGATTCCATTGAGCCAGGCTCAGGCTTTCAAGCGTCTGGCTGTGGGGGTTGGCAATCGCAGCATTGCACACCAGCGCGTCAAGCCTGCCGAATTGCCCGAGCACCTCGGACACCCCGGCACTGACTTGGGACTCGTCTGCTACATCCATGGTGATGAACCAGGCATTGTCCCCCAGTGCCTTGGCCGCTTTCGCCCCCCGCTGGCGGTCGAGGTCACTGAGCACCACCTGCCAACCTTCGCAGATCAGCCAGGCGGCAATACCAAGTCCAATACCGCGCGCGGCACCGGTGACCAAAGCGACCCGGCCGTTATGGCCGGGCGTATTGAGGCCAATTTCGATCACAATGCCGCCAGTCCACGCGCCAGATCAGCCTGTAGATCCGCCACGTCTTCCAAGCCCACAGCCACACGAATCAGGCTGTCGCGGATGCCGGCAGCCGCACGCTCCTGCGGCGTCAAGCGGCCATGGGAGGTGGTGGCCGGGTGAGCGATGGTGGTCTTGCTGTCACCCAGGTTGGTGGTGATCGAGACGACCCGGGTAGCATCGATGAAGCGCCAGGCCCCTTCCTTGCCGCCCTTGACCTCAAAGCTCACTACAGCGCCGAAGCCACTCATCTGGCGCTTGGCCAATTCGTGCTGCGGATGGCTCGGCAGGCCGGCGTAATGCACTTTTTCGATGCCGTCCTGCTGCTCCAGCCACTGCGCCAGTGCCTGAGCACTCTCGCAGTGTGCGCGCATACGCAGGCGCAGCGTCTCCAGGCCCTTGGTGAATACCCAGGCGTTGAAGGGGCTGAGCGTCGGGCCCGCCGTGCGCAGGAAACCGACCACTTCCTTCATCTGTTCGGCGCGGCCCGCCACTGCACCGCCCATGCAACGGCCTTGGCCATCGATGAACTTGGTTGCGGAGTGGAAGACGATGTCGGCACCGAGCTTGAGCGGTTGCTGCAAGGCCGGTGTGCTGAAGCAGTTGTCCACCACCAGCATGGCCCCACGGGCATGGGCGATTTCGCTGAGCGCAGCAATATCGACCAATTCGGCCAGTGGGTTGGAAGGCGACTCGACGATCAGCAGCTTGGTATTGGCCTGGATGGCCTGCTCCCAGCCAGCAAGATCGACCAACGGCACGTAGTCCACCTGCAAGCCGAAGCGCTTGAAGTACTTCTCGAACAGGCTGATGGTCGACCCGAACACGCTCTGAGACACCAGTACATGATCGCCTGCACTGCACAGCGACATGACCACGGCCAGAATCGACGCCATGCCAGTGGAGGTGGCCACGGCCTGCTCGGCACCTTCCATTGCCGCCAGGCGCTCTTCGAATGCCCGTACGGTCGGGTTGGTATAGCGCGAATAGACATTGCCTGGGGTTTCACCGGCAAAGCGCGCAGCCGCATCGGCAGCCGTACGGAATACGTAGCTGGAGGTCAGGAACAGCGCTTCGCTGTGCTCGGCCTCCGGTGAACGGCACTGACCGGCGCGCACTGCCAGGGTGTCGAAGCCGACACCCTCCAGGTCGCTGTCCAGTCGCCCGGCATCCCATTGATCGGTCATGCCATCGCTCCCTGAAATCAGTTGTTGTAGAGGTCGATGATTGCGCTGACTGCCTGGGTCTTGACCTTGGCCAGGTCATTGCGGGCCTGCTCGATACGGTCAAGGTAGGCTTCATCGATATCGCCAGTGACATACTCACCGTTGAATACCGCGCAATCGAAATGCTCGATCTTGATCTTGCCGCCACCGACCGAATCGATCAGGTCAGGCAGGTCCTGATAGACCAGCCAGTCAGCGCCGATCAACTCGGCCACCTGCTCGGTGGTACGGTTGTGGGCGATCAGTTCGTGAGCGCTCGGCATGTCGATGCCGTAGACGTTGGGGTAGCGCACTGCAGGTGCTGCGGAGCAGAAATAGACATTCTTGGCGCCGGCCTCGCGCGCCATCTGGATGATCTGCTTGCAGGTGGTGCCGCGCACGATCGAATCGTCAACCAGCATGACGTTCTTGCCACGGAACTCGAGCTCGATGGCATTGAGTTTCTGGCGCACGGACTTCTTGCGGGCAGCCTGGCCCGGCATGATGAAGGTGCGGCCGATGTAGCGGTTCTTGACGAAGCCTTCGCGGAATTTCACGCCCAGGTGGTTAGCCAACTCAAGCGCGGCAGTGCGGCTGGTGTCCGGGATAGGGATGACCACGTCGATGCCATGATCCGGGCGCTCGCGCTGAATCTTGTCGGCGAGCTTCTCGCCCATGCGCAGACGCGCCTTGTACACCGAGACACCGTCCATGATCGAGTCCGGGCGGGCCAGGTAGACGTGTTCGAAAATGCAGGGTTGCAGTTTCGGGGCCTGGGCACACTGCTTGGTGTACAGCTGGCCTTCTTCGGTGATGTACACCGCTTCACCTGGCGCCAGGTCGCGAATCAGGGTGAACCCGAGCACGTCGAGCGCAACGCTTTCCGACGCGATCATGTACTCCACACCTTCGTCGGTGTGGCGCTGACCGAAGACGACCGGACGGATACCGTTGGGGTCGCGGAAACCGACGATGCCGTAGCCCGTGATCATGGCAACGACGGCGTAACCGCCGACGCAACGGCTGTGCACATGGGAGACCGCGGCGAACACGTCCTCCTCGGTAGGCTGCAGCTTGCCGCGCACGGCCAGCTCATGGGCGAATACGTTGAGCAGCACTTCGGAATCGGAGTTGGTGTTGACGTGACGCAGGTCCGACTCGTAGATCTCCTTGGCCAACTGCTCGACGTTGGTGAGGTTGCCGTTGTGAGCCAGGGTGATGCCGTATGGCGAGTTGACGTAGAACGGCTGGGCCTCGGCGGAGGTCGAGCTGCCGGCTGTCGGGTAGCGCACATGGCCGATGCCGATGCTCCCCACCAGGCGTTGCATGTGGCGCTGCTGGAACACATCGCGCACCAGGCCATTATCCTTGCGCAGGAACAACCGGCCGTCATGGCTGGTCACGATACCGGCAGCGTCCTGGCCGCGGTGCTGGAGGACCGTAAGCGCGTCATACAGCGCCTGATTGACGTTCGACTTACCGACGATACCGACGATGCCACACATGCGACGCAACCCCTACTTTGATGAAACTTGAGTGAATAGCGCTCAAGGCCGGGTCGGCCCGAGCAGCTGCTCCTTGAACGGAAGATCGGCCGGTGTGCTGATCGCTCCGTTGGACATCCATTGGCTGGTGAAGCCCACGACCAGGTTTTTGGACCAGTCGGCTACCAGTAGAAACCGTGGGATCAGGCGAGACTCCTGCCACCACGCGTCTTGTTGAACCGGCCCCAGGCTCAGCAGCCCGAGTGCCACGACCACCAGCAGGCCGCCCCTGGCGGCGCCGAAGACCATGCCCAGAAAACGATCGGTGCCCGATAGGCCGGTAACACGGATCAGTTCGCCGATGAGAAAGTTGAGCATCGCCCCCACCAGCAAGGTGGCGACGAACAAGATACCGCAGCCGGCGATCACACGCATGGAGGGCGTCTGAATATAGCTCTCCAGGTACACCGAGAGCGAGCCACCGAACATCCACGCCACCGCACCGGCAATGATCCAGATGAGCAAGGACAGGGCTTCCTTGACGAAGCCGCGTTTGAGACTGATCAGTGTGGAGATGGCGATGATCGCGATGATCGCCCAATCAACCAGGGTAAATGCCACGGTGCTGCCTGCAGATCGTTGAGGCGGCGGATTTTACCAGAGCGACGAGGGCTTGGGTAAGCGGAATGTCAGTGGATCGCCCAGCCAGGACAGCAAGCCTGCTGGGCACCGCCAATATGCTCGCTGACTGGGACGGGACGGCAATGCCGCCCCTCTCCTTCAGCTGCGTTCCGGCTGGAAGCGCACGACGAAGCCTTTGAGGCTGTTTTGGCGGTTGATGGCATCGCGGGTGCGCTCGGCGTCGGCACGCTCGATCAGCGGGCCGACATACACCCGATTCATGCCACCGGCTGCGCGGATATAGGCGTTGTAGCCCTGGCTACGCAGGGTCTGCTGCAGCTTCTCGGCGCCTGCCCGGTTGGACAGGCTCGCCAATTGAATCGACCAACTGACCGGCAGGCCGTTGGCGTCCAGTTTGGACGGCGCGCCGGCCTTGGTCGACGTTGCTGCTGGCGCAGAAGCGGCCGGCGCCTTGGGCTCTACCTTGGCCACGGCCGGCGGAGCAGGTTGGGCCTGCTGGGTCTGCGGCGACGGCGTGATGGGCTGGCTGGGCGCACGCGCTGGCGCGGACGACTCGTCTACCACCACCGGCGCCGGATCCGCTTGCTCTGGCAAGGCCTGGGGTTCGGGCACGGCAACAGGGTCGACCTTTACCTCAGGCACCGACGGTGCAACAGGCGCCTGAGGTGCATCGACGTGCACCTCACGCATTTCATCCTGCCGCGAAAACAGCATTGGCAGGAAAATCACCGCCAGCGCGACCAGCACCAGCGCACCGATCATGCGCTGCTTCATTCCTTTATCCAGCACTGCCATCTATCCCACCCTCCTGGGGATGCCGCTGCAACCATTCCAGCGCCTGAGCGACACAGAAAAACGAACCGAACAGCAGGATCTGATCATCTGCCGTGGCGTTCGCGCATTGCCCCTCCAGGGCAGCGTCGACGCTGGCATAAGACTTCACCGTGGCGCCGAGGTTCGTCAGGGCCTGTGCCAATTCAGCAGCAGGCCGACTACGCGGGGTGGCAAGCGGTGTGACGGCCCACTCATCGACCAAGGCCTGCAAGGGCGCGATCACACCCTCGAGGTCCTTGTCGCACAGCAAGCCGAACACGGCCAGACGCCGGCCAGCCAGTGGCCTGGATGCCAGACGCCGGGCCAGGTACTGAGCTGCATGTGGGTTGTGCCCGACATCCAGCAGCAGCTCGACCGCAGCGCCACGCCAGTGGATCACGCGCCGATCGAGGCGACCCGTGATGCGCGTATCGACCAGTGCCTGGCGCAGCTGCGCAGGACGCCAGGGCAAGCCGCTCAGCAGGTAGGCCTGCAGGGCCAAGGCGGCGTTTTCCATGGGCAGATCCAGCACGGGCAGGTCCATCAAGACGACTTTTTCACCTTCGCCGGATGTGCCGTGCCAGCTCCAGCCATGCTCGGCCACCTGAAGGTCGAAGTCGCGGCCCCGCAACCGCAGCGGAGCTGCCAGTTCGCTGGCCTTGTCGAGCAACGGCTGGGGCGGATCGAGGTCTCCACAGAGCGCGGGCTTGCCGGCACGGAAGATACCTGCCTTCTCGAAAGCCACCTGCTCGCGGGTATCGCCCAGGTAATCGATGTGATCGACCCCGATGCTGGTCACGAGCGCGATGTCGGCGTCCACGACATTCACCGTGTCCAGCCGCCCACCCAGCCCGACTTCCAGCACCACCGCATCGAGCTGCGAACGCTCGAACAGCCAGAACGCCGCCAGGGTACCCATCTCGAAATAGGTCAGGGAGATTTCGCCGCGCGCCGCCTCGACCGCTGCGAACGCCTCGCACAACTGCGCATCGCTGGCTTCAACGCCGTCGATGAGCACGCGCTCGTTGTAGCGCAGCAGGTGCGGCGAACTGTACACGCCGACCCTCAGCCCCTGTGTGCGCAGCAGCGAAGCGAGGAACGCGCAAGTCGAACCCTTGCCGTTGGTGCCCGTTACTGTCACCACACGCGGGGCAAGCTTGCCCAGTGCCAGGCGCGCCAGCACCGCTTGCGAACGCTCCAGCCCCATGTCGATGGCAGAGGGGTGCAGCTGCTCGAGATAGGCGAGCCACTCGCCAAGGGTCCGTTGGGTCATCACGCGACAGCAGCCGCCTCGAGGGCCTCGACCGGGGTCTGCTGGCCGGTCATCTGGGCCAGCAGGCGCGCCAGCCGTGGACGCAGGTCGCCCCGGGAGATGATCAGGTCGATGGCACCGTGCTCCAGCAAGAATTCGCTACGCTGGAAGCCTTCAGGCAACTTCTCGCGTACGGTCTGCTCGATGACGCGTGGGCCGGCAAAGCCGATCAGGGCCTTGGGCTCGCCAACGATGACGTCGCCCAGCATCGCCAGGCTGGCGGACACGCCGCCGTAGACGGGGTCGGTCAGTACCGAGATGAACGGGATGCCTTCTTCACGCAGACGCGCCAGCACCGCAGAGGTCTTGGCCATCTGCATCAGCGAGATCAGCGCTTCCTGCATGCGGGCACCCCCGGAAGCCGAGAAACACACCATCGGGCAGCGATGTTCCAGGGCATAGTTGGCTGCGCGCACGAAACGCTCGCCGACGATGGCACCCATGGAGCCGCCCATGAAGGAAAATTCAAACGCGCTGACCACGATCGGCATGCCCATCAGGGTGCCGCTCATGGAGATCAGGGCGTCTTTTTCACCGGTCTGCTTCTGCGCGCCGGTCAGACGGTCCTTGTACTTCTTGCCGTCGCGGAACTTCAGCCGGTCGACCGGCTCAAGGTCGGCGCCCAGCTCGGCACGGCCCTCGGCATCCAGGAAGATATCGATGCGTGCACGTGCGCCGATGCGCATGTGGTGGTTGCACTTGGGGCATACGTCCAGGGTCTTTTCCAGCTCCGGACGGTACAGCACGGCCTCACAGGACGGGCATTTGTGCCACAGGCCTTCAGGTACCGAGCTCTTCTTCACCTCGGAACGCATGATGGAAGGGATCAGTTTGTCGACTAACCAGTTGCTCATGCTTTCTTTCTCCAGTATCGGCGGGAGGGGACCAGCGTAGCCGGCCTGCCCTGCCCTTTTGAGCTCAAATGCTTATGAAACGTAGGTGATGCGGCAACCCGGGTTCGTCACCCCTGCCGCACCACCCTGAACAATTCGGTTGACCGCCCCACGCAGGGCCGGCTGGCCCATGGGGCTGAGATAGCTATGGACGATGGCGCGCTGCCTGCCGTCACATCTGCTCAAGCCTGTTTCACCGCGCGTACGAATGCTTCGATCCTGGCCGCGTCCTTGATGCCCTTGGCCTGCTCGACACCGCCGCTGACATCGACCGCGTACGGGCGCACCTGGGCGATCGCCTGCCCGACGTTGTCCGCCGACAGACCACCGGCCAGAATGATCGGCTTGCCCAGGCCGGCAGGCACCAGTGACCAGTCGAACGCTTCGCCCGTGCCTCCAGGGATACCCGGCACGAAGGTGTCCAACAGGATGCCGGATGCGTCGGCATATTGCCGGCACGCAAGCTTCAGGTCGTCACCCGGACGTACCCGCAAGGCCTTGATCCACGGCCGGTGATGGCCTGCGCAATCGTGCGGGGTTTCATCACCATGGAACTGCAAGAGGTCCAGTGGCACCGCTTCGAGTATTTCACTCAGCTCGCAACGCGTGGCATTGACGAACAACCCGACCGTGGTCACGAAGGGCGGCAGCTCGGCAATGATGGCGCGTGCCTGCTGTACGGTCACGGCACGCGGGCTCTTGGCATAGAAGACCAGCCCGATGGCATCGGCGCCAGCCTCGGCAGCCGCCAGTGCGTCTTCGATGCGGGTGATCCCGCAGATTTTACTGCGAACGATGCTCATGGACAGCAACCTGTTTGCGTGGTCAAAGGCGGAATCTTAGCAAATGGCGCTTCGTGCGTCAGTCAGCCAATGCGTCGTAGCCCGTCAGAAAGTGCGGGCCAATGTAACGCTCGGGCAGCGCAAAGGCCTCCGGGTACTCCACCTGGACCAGATAAAGCCCATAGGGGTGGGCCGTGACGCCACCTTCGCGGCGGTCCCGCCCCTCGAGCACCTGACGCGCCCACTCCACCGGCCGTTCGCCCGCGCCGATAGCCATCAGCACGCCGGCGATGTTGCGTACCATGTGATGCAGGAACGCGGTAGCCCGGATATCCAGCACGATCATCTGCCCGTGACGGGTAACCCGCAGGTGATAGATGTGCTTGATCGGCGACTTGGCCTGGCATTGGCTAGCGCGGAACGCGCTGAAATCATGGGTGCCAAGCAGGCTCGAAGCGGCCTGCGCCATGCGCTCGATGTCCAGCGGACGATGATTCCAGGTCACCTCCTCGGCCAGGTGAGCAGGCCGAATCGGATCGTTGTAGATCACGTAGCGATAGCGCCTGGCACAGGCCTTGAAGCGCGCATGGAAATCGGCTGGCATGGGCTTGGACCATACGACGCTGATGTCATGGGGCAGGTTGAAATTAGTGCCCATGGTCCAGGCGCGTTCGTCACGCACCGCATGGGTGTCGAAATGCACGACCTGCCCACAGCCATGTACGCCTGCATCGGTACGGCCGGCGCAGACGACTGAAATGGGCTCGTTGGCCACTTTGGAAAGTGCCTGTTCCAAGGCTTGCTGAACACTGGGCACGCCGCTGGCCTGGCGTTGCCAGCCGCGGTAGCGGGCGCCCTTGTATTCCACACCCAAGGCGATACGCGTGCAGCCTTCGGCAGCGGATTCGGCCGAGGCGGTGTCGATGATGTCCAAGAATCTACAACCTGTTGGTGTACGAAATGCCGGGGATTATAACGACAATGGCAGCCGTACAGGGCTGCCATCGGGTTCACGGGTTACGACCAAAGGGCTCCACGCGAAGGCCTAGACCAGACGCGAAAGCATATCCTCTGCTTCTTCGCGCTGACGTTCATCGCCATCCTTGACCACTTCGTCGAGGATGTCGCGGGCGCCTTGGTGATCGCCCATGTCGATGTAGGCGCGGGCCAGATCGAGCTTGGTGGCCACCTCGTCGGCGCCCGAAAAGAAGTCGAAATCCAGGTCGTCGATCGGTTCGAGCTCAGGTTGCGCGGCGGCATCCTCTTCAGTGAAGTGCGGCTCCAGGGAGGGCGACTCCAGACTTTGCGAGAGTTTGTCCAGCTCGGCGTTGACGTCATCGAGTTCGGAGGCGAACTGTTGCGCGCCTGGCGAATCGTCCTGCAGGGAGAGGTCAAAATCGGCCGGCAGGTCGAAATCGGTGGCCGGATCAAAGGCCGGTACCGGATCGATTGCACTGGGCGCTGCGTCATCCCGACCACCCGTCCCCTCGGGTTCACCGATGTCCAGGTCGAAATCGGACAGATCCTGGGCTGGCGTGGCTTCAGCGCTGGCTTGCGCCAGCAAGGTTTCGAAGTCTGCATCGGCCGGGTCTTGCATTTGGGCCTCTGAAGCGAGCGCATCAGTGGTCGGGCTGGCAGCCGATGTCGCGGGCTCGGGAGAAGGCTCGTCCAGGCTCAAGTCGAAATCGTCATCCAGCGCCGGATCATCCAGCTGCGCAGTATCGAGCGTCGGAATATCCCCGAAGGCGTCCGAATCGGCAGCGGCCTGAGCCTGCGGCTCCGCTGCCACTGCAGGTGATGAAACCGGCTGATCATCGAGCAGCCCTTGCACATACTGCTCGTCCAGCTTGGCAGCCAAGGCAGCAGCGCCCACACCGGCCGCCGCCAAGGCCAGCATCGCCGGGTAACGCTCGCGAAGGCCGGCCACTTCTGCGGTGTTCACCGCCGTCGCCGGCAACTGGCGCTCCTGCTCGGCGAAGGCGCTTTGATCACCTTGGCGAGCGTAGACCTCCATCAATTTCAAGCGCAGGTCATCGCGCCTGGGCGCGCTGGCAACTGCAGGCTCCAGCAGCTCCGTGGCACGGTTCAGGCGACCCTCGGCAATGCACACCTCGGCCTGCGCCAACAAGGGCCCATAAGGGTCTGCCGCGGGCTCACGCACAGGTTGTGCAACGGGTTTTTCAGAGGCCGCTGCCGCTGCCGCCGAGGCGGCGACCGCCGCTGGCGAGAGCGTAACGGTCGGGGACACGACTTCGACGCCATCCAGGCTGTCATCCTCTGGATCGAAACCCTCGATCTGCTCCTCTTCCAGAGCGCGCGCCATGCGCAAATGCTTCTCGGCTTCCTGTTGGGCCCTGCGCTTACGCGCCAGCAGCCAGAGCAGCAGCGCCAGGACCAGGACGGTAGAACCGGCGATCAGCCATACCAACCAGCGGCTTGCCAGTACGTCGTCGAGGCTGCTGTCCGCCTGGGTGTCTGCGGCAGCGGGTTGGGCGTCTGGCGCAGCCGAGGGCGCTGGCGCGATCACGGGTTGATCGGGAACGGCCGGCTGGCTCGCCGTCGGGACCGGGTCGGTCACAGGCACAGCCGCCTGCGCAGGCGCCAGGGCCTGTTGACCGGGTTCGCCAGGGACCGCTGCTGCTGGCGCAGGGGTAGCCGCACCTTGAGCTTCCAGCCGGGCCAATTGATCGTTCTTGAGCTCGATCAGGCGCTGCAGCTTGTCCAGCTGGCTCTGCAGGTCGGACATGCGGCTTTTGAGTTCTTCGTTGTCACGGCGGCTGGTGTCCAGGCTTTCCTGGGCCACTGCCAGCTTGTCGTTCAGCGCCTTGGCCTGACCGGTACCCGGCTGGTTGCCGGGGCTAACCAGGCGCAGGTTGTCGCCTTGGGCGATGGCAGCGGGTGTGGCGTCTGCTGCACCACGGCGGGTGGCGTCGAGCTGGCGGGCACGTGGCCCCAGGCGTCTACCCTCGCGCCAGGCCGCGTACTGCTCGGCGACCTCGCGATTGGCTTCACCTTGGGCGATGCTCTGGATCTGTTGCTGATCGGGCAGGCGCAATACCTGGCCTACCTTGAGCTGGTTGATGTTGTTGCCGATGAACGCATCCGGGTTCAGCGCCTGGATCGCGATCATGGTTTGCTGGATCGACCCGCCCTGGGCGTTGCGCGCCGCGATCTGCCACAGGGTATCGCGGCGCTGGGTCGTATAGCTGCCAGGGCCGGTGGTCGCAGCGGCGACAGTGCCCGTTGCGGCCTGCGGGCCCTGGGCCTTGGCCTGATCCAACAGGACGCTGTAGTCACGCAACAGGCGGCCCTGAGGCCACATCACCTGTACCAGGAACTTGACCACCGGCCCCGGCATGGGCTGGCTGGAGGTCACGCGAAGCACGCTTCGGCCATTGGGGTTGATCACAGGCGTAAAGCGCAAGTCCTGCAAGGCGCTGGAGAAGTTCACGCCTGCCTTGGCGAACTCTTCAGGCGGGGCCAGGCTTGGTGCCAGCTGCGCCGCGGTCAGGTCACGCACATCGAGCAGTTCGATTTCGGCCTCCAGTGGCTGGTTCTGCGCCGACTTCAGGGTCAGCTCTCCCAAGCCCAGAGCGTTGGCCATGCCCGAGGACAGCGCCGAGGCTGCTGCCATGGCCAGAACCAGTTTGCGGATTCGAAGCATGAACTCTTCCCTTGTATGGATCGTCCCGAAACGTGCAGGCAGAGCAGGACAAAAGTGCCTGCCAGTATCTTTTACAGACCGTGTTTAATCAACAATTGTGCCACCTGCACAGCGTTGAGCGCCGCGCCCTTGCGCACATTGTCGGTGGTCAACCAGAGGTTGAGCTGCCGGGTTTGATCAACGCCATGGCGTACACGTCCAACATAGACCACGTCCTGCCCCACTGCGTCGCCAACCGGTGTTGGATAGTCGTCCGGATCTACCCGGTCGATGCCTGCCGCCACGTCCAAGGCCTGGTTGACGGCCGATAAATCCACGGCGTGGCGGCACTGCACCGCCACATTGAAGCTATCGCCGAAAAACACCGGGACTTGAATGCAGCTTGCTGAAATACTCAGTTCAGGCTGGCCCAGCAGCTCGCGCAGCTCCTGCACCATCCGCCGCTCCACGGCGGTATGACCCTGCTCGTCGACCTTGCCGACCTGGGCCAGCACGTTGAAGGCGACCTGGCGATCGAAGAAACGCGGTTCCAACGGACGGGCATTGAGCAACTCGGCCGTTTGCCGCGCAAGCTCGTTGACTGCCTCACGGCCTTGAGCCGATACCGCCAAAGACGCCACCACCTGAACATGCTCGATGTCCAGCAAATGCTTGATCGGGGCCAGCGCGGCGGCGGCGGCCACGGCTCCTGAACAGGGGCTTGTGATCAGCGCGGGCCGCTTGAGCCCCGCCACCTGCTCGGCGTTGGCCTCTGGAACGACAACCAAGGCGTTGTCCAGGGCACCGGACAGGTCGATGACGGTGCAGCCCGCTTGCACAGCTCGGGCGGCGAAGCTGCGGCTGACCGCGGCACCGGCTGCAAAGAACGCCAGCTTGACCTGCGCGAAATCGAACCCCTCGACTTCACGTACCTTGAGCTTCTTCCCGGCGAACATCACGCTGCTGCCCGCCGACTCGATGCTGGCGAGCAGATGCAGGGTGGCGACCGGGAAATCCAGCTCTTCGAGAATCTGGACCAACGCCTCACCGACGCTGCCGGTGGCACCGACGACGGCGATATCGAATGAAGGTTTCATATTGCAGGCTGCCTCTGGCGAAACGGGAGCGGCACTTTACCCGCATTACACAAGCGAGGCCAACGCCGACCCGTCGCAGGTAGTCGCCACCTGCCTGTGCGCAGCCTCGTATCCCCTGCCACCTTCACCGCACGCCTCAAAATAAAAAACCCGCGCTGGGAGCAGCGCGGGTTCGGGTACAGATGGGGCCGTATCAACGTTCCAGCAGGATCCGCAGCATACGACGCAGTGGTTCGGCAGCGCCCCACAGCAGTTGGTCACCTACCGTGAACGCCCCCAGGTACTGGGAACCCATGTTCAGCTTGCGCAGACGACCAACCGGAATGTTCAACGTGCCGGTCACCTTGGTGGGGGTCAGTTCCTGCATGCTGATTTCGCGCTGGTTGGGTACCAGCTTTACCCAAGGATTATGCTGGCTGATCATGCCTTCGATGTCGGCGATCGGCACGTCCTTGTTCAGCTTGATGGTCAGCGCCTGGCTGTGGCAACGCATGGCACCGATGCGCACGCAGATGCCATCCACCGGAATCGGGTTCTTGAAGCGACCCAGAATCTTGTTGGTTTCGGCCTGCGCCTTCCATTCTTCGCGGCTCTGGCCGTTGGGCAACTCCTTGTCGATCCAGGGGATCAGGCTGCCGGCCAATGGGACGCCGAAGTTTTCAGCCGGGTAGGCATCGCTGCGCATGGCTTCGGCCACTTTACGGTCGATGTCGAGGATGGCGCTGGCCGGGTTGGCCAGGTCCTCGGCGACCGCCGCATGGGTGGCACCCATCTGCTTGATCAGCTCGCGCATGTTCTGCGCCCCTGCACCGGACGCTGCCTGGTAGGTCATGGCGCTCATCCAGTCCACCAGACCGGCCTCGAACAACCCGCCAAGGCCCATCAGCATCAGGCTGACCGTGCAATTGCCGCCGATGAAGTTGCGAGTACCGGCATCAAGCTGGTGGTCGATGACCTTGCGGTTGACCGGGTCGAGCACGATGACCGCATCATCCTGCATCCGCAGGGACGAGGCCGCATCGATCCAGTAGCCCTGCCAGCCTGCTTCGCGCAGCTTGGGGAACACTTCATTGGTGTAGTCGCCGCCCTGGCAAGTCAGGATCACGTCGAGGGTCTTGAGCTCTTCGATGGAATACGCGTCCTTGAGCGGCGCGGTATCCTTGCCCACGTTCGGGCCCTGGCCACCAATATTGGAGGTGGTGAAGAACACGGGCTCGATAAGGTCGAAATCCTGCTCCTCCAGCATTCGCTGCATGAGCACGGAACCAACCATGCCGCGCCAACCGATCAGACCTACACGTTTCATCGCAACTACACCTTTGCTAAAAGTGGGCCGCCATCGGGATTGGGGATGGCGGGCCAGAGAGATTACAGATTCCGCAGCGCTGCGACTACTGCGTCGCCCATTTCCTGCGTGCCGACCTTGCGGCAGCCCTCGGAGAAAATGTCGCCAGTGCGCAAGCCCTGGTCGAGCACCAGGCTGACAGCCTGCTCGATGGCCTCGGCAGCAGCCGACTGGTCGAAGCTGTAACGCAGCATCATCGACACGGACAGGATGGTGGCCAACGGGTTGGCGATGCCTGCTCCGGCGATGTCCGGCGCCGAGCCGTGGCAGGGCTCGTACATGCCCTTGTTGTTGGCATCCAGCGACGCCGATGGCAGCATGCCGATGGAACCGGTCAGCATGGAAGCTTCATCCGACAGGATGTCGCCGAACATGTTGTCGGTCACCATGACGTCGAACTGCTTCGGTGCGCGCACCAGCTGCATCGCCGCGTTGTCGACGTACATGTGGCTCAGTTCCACATCCGGGTAATCCTGTGCCACGCTCTCGACCACTTCCCGCCACAGCTGACTGGAAGCCAGAACGTTGGCCTTGTCCACCGAGCACAGTTTCTTGCCACGCACCCGGGCCATGTCGAAACCGACGCGGGCGATACGCCGCACTTCGCTTTCGCTGTAGGGCAAGGTGTCATAGGCCTGGCGCTCGCCACCTTCAAGCTCGCGCTGACCACGTGGGGCACCGAAGTAGATGCCGCCGGTCAGCTCGCGAACGATGAGGATGTCCAGGCCAGAGACGATTTCCGGCTTGAGCGAGGACGCATCGGCCAGCTGCGGATAGAGAATGGCCGGGCGCAGGTTGGCAAACAGCCCCAGTTGCGAGCGGATCTTCAGCAGGCCGCGCTCAGGACGAATGTCACGCTCGATCTTGTCCCACTTGGGACCGCCTACGGCGCCGAGCAGCACGGCATCGGCCTGGCGTGCACGCTCCAGGGTTTCATCGGCCAGCGGCACCCCGTGCTTGTCGATGGCTGCGCCACCGATCACGTCATGGGTCAGGCTGAGGTCGAGCTGGTACTTGTCATTGGCCAACTCCAGCACCTTGACGGCTTCGGCCATGATTTCAGGACCGATGCCATCACCCGGAAGAATCAAAATCTGCTTGCTCATGCTTTCCTCTATGCATTCACGCAGCGCGGCGAATCGGGCCGCGCCGAAAAAGGCTTAACGTTCTGCCCACAGCACCAGCACATCCGTGCTGAACGAGCCATCGGCCTCGATCTGGTAATACTGCCGTACTTCTTCGCCCATGGCTTGCTGCAGTTCGCGGATGGCCAGGCGCATCGGCTCAGGGGTGCGCATGCGCTCGACCCAACTGCCGAATTCCAGGCGCAGTGACTGCCGGGCATGACTGCGAACACGCAGGCCAGCCTCGCTGACCTGGCGCTGCCACTGGGCAGCAGAGTAATTGCGAACATGACTGGTGTCGCGCAGCACTTCTACCGCTTGCAGGTACGTGTCCAGCAGCGGGCTACCAGGCGACATGACGTCGATGAATGCCGCCACGCCGCCCGGCTTGAGCACGCGGCGCACCTCGCGCAGCGCCAGGCCCAGGTCGCTCCAGTGATGGGCTGAGTAGCGGCTGAACACATAGTCGAACGACGCATCGGCAAATGGCAGCGATTCTGCCGCGCCACGCTCGGTCATGATATTGGTCAGCGCGCGATCGGCGGCAGCGTTGGCGACGACGTCCAGCATGGACTGGGAAAGGTCGTACGCGACCACCTGCGCCACCAGCGGCGCAACCTGGAAGCTGACGTGACCTGCCCCGCAGCCCAGGTCCAGCACGCGTGCATCGCCCTGCCCCTGCAACTCGGCCTGCAACAGCGCGAACTCGCTGCCTTGAGCATGCACGGCGCTGCTGAGGTAGGCACCCGCCTGATCGCCAAATTGGCGCTGAACCACATCGGTATGCTGTGTACGAGTCATTGGGATGTCCTGGTGATGGAGGAGTTGCCGATACGGGATCGACCATGGCGGCAGTGGTACAGGCTGTCGCCAGAGAGCGTGGGCGATCCGGCTTGCACCGACCTGCTGGCAAGCAGGCCGGTGAGCGCGTTCGCTTCAGTCAGGCGTCACGGAACAGCCAGGGTTGCGCAGCACGGTGCTTGCCCTCGAACGCCTTGATCGCATCGCTGTCCTGCAGGGTCAGGCCAATGTCGTCCAGGCCATTGAGCAGGCAATGCTTGCGGAATGCGTCGATCTCGAAGTGCAGCACCTTGCCGTCCGGACGTGTCACCGCCTGGGCCTGCAGGTCGATGGTCAGCTGGTAACCTGGCGCGGCTTCTACCTGCTTGAACAGCTCATCGACTTCTTCATCGCTGAGGATGATCGGCAGCAAGCCGTTCTTGAAGCTGTTGTTGAAGAAGATATCGGCAAAGCTTGGCGCGATGATGCTCCGAAAGCCGTACTCGTCCAGGGCCCAGGGGGCATGCTCACGGCTGGACCCGCAACCGAAGTTCTCGCGCGCCAACAACACGCTGGCGCCTTGATAGCGCGGATGATTGAGCACGAATTCTTCGTTTACCGGGCGCTTGCTGTTGTCCTGATAGGGCTGGCCTACGTCCAGGTAACGCCACTCGTCGAACAGGTTGGGGCCAAAGCCTGTGCGCTTGATCGACTTCAAGAACTGCTTGGGGATGATCTGGTCGGTATCGACGTTGGCACGGTCCAACGGCGCAACCAGGCCTATGTGCTGAGTGAAAGCTTTCATGCTGCGCTCCCTTGGATCAACTCGCGGACATCGATGAAGTGGCCGGTGACGGCGGCCGCGGCGGCCATGGCCGGGCTCACCAGGTGCGTGCGGCCACCTGCGCCCTGACGACCTTCGAAGTTACGGTTGGAGGTGGATGCACAGTGCTCGCCGCTTTCCAGCCGATCCGGGTTCATGGCCAGGCACATCGAGCAGCCTGGCTCGCGCCATTCGAAGCCGGCTTCGACGAATATCTTGTCCAGGCCTTCACGCTCGGCCTGAGCCTTCACCAGGCCCGAGCCGGGAACGACGATGGCTTGCTTGACGCTGCTCGCCACCTTGCGGCCCTTGGCGATCTGCGCTGCCGCGCGCAGGTCTTCGATGCGCGAATTGGTGCACGAGCCGATGAACACGCGATCCAGGTGGATATCGGTGATCGCCTGGTTGGCCTTCAGGCCCATGTACTTCAGGGCGCGCTCAATGGAGCCACGCTTGACCAGGTCGGCTTCGGCAGCCGGGTCCGGCACCCGCTGGTCGACGGCAAGCACCATTTCTGGCGAGGTACCCCAGCTGACCTGCGGCTTGATCTGCGTGGCATCGAGTTCGACCACGGTATCGAAAACGGCATCCTCATCGGACACCAGGTCTTTCCACGCCTGGACAGCACGCGTCCACTGCTCGCCCTTGGGCGAGTAAGGGCGGCCTTCGACATAAGCGATGGTGGTGGCATCGGTGGCCACCAAGCCAACACGGGCACCGGCTTCGATGGACATGTTGCAGATGGTCATGCGGCCTTCCATCGACAGCTCGCGAATGGCACTGCCCGCGAACTCCATCGCGTGACCGTTGCCACCGGCAGTGCCGATCTTGCCGATCACCGCCAGGACGATGTCCTTGGCCGTGACACCCGGCGGCAGCTGGCCTTCGACGCGCACCAGCATGTTCTTCATCTTCTTGGCCACCAGGCACTGGGTAGCCAGTACGTGTTCGACCTCGGAGGTGCCGATGCCGTGGGCCAGCGCACCGAAGGCGCCGTGGGTGGAGGTGTGTGAGTCGCCGCAGACCACGGTCATGCCTGGCAAGGTAGCGCCTTGTTCGGGGCTGATGACGTGGACGATGCCCTGGCGCTCGTCGTTCATCTTGAATTCGACGATGCCGTATTCATCACAGTTCTCGTCGAGGGTCTGCACCTGCAGGCGCGACACCTGGTCGACAATGGCTTCGATCCCGCCCTTGCGCTCCGGGGTGGTCGGCACGTTGTGGTCGGGCGTGGCGATGTTGGCATCGATACGCCATGGCTTGCGCTTGGCCAGGCGCAGCCCTTCGAAAGCCTGCGGCGAGGTCACTTCATGGATGATGTGACGGTCGATGTAGATCAAGGACGAGCCGTCATCACGGCGCTTGACCTCGTGGGCTTCCCAGAGTTTGTCGTAGAGCGTTTTGCCAGCCATCAGACTGTTCCTCATCAGCGTCTTTCTATGCCAAAGACCCCTTGGCTTGTATGGGCGATGCTAGGGGGTTAGAGTGAATAACTCAAATTCATAATTTTTATCCTTTGGATAACCGAAAGGAATTCTCCCAATGGACTTGGCCAATCTCAGTGCATTTATCGCCATTGCGGAAATCGGCAGCTTTTCCAGTGCAGCCGAGCGTCTGTACCTGACCCAGCCTGCCGTCAGCAAGCGCATTGCTGGCCTGGAGCAGCAGTTGAGCACACGGTTGTTCGACCGCCTGGGCCGCGAGGTGACATTGACCGAAGCCGGGCGTGCACTGCTTCCCAGGGCCTACCAAATTCTCAACGTGCTTGAGGATACCCGACGGGCGCTGACCAATTTGTCAGGGGAAGTGGGGGGGCGGTTGACCCTGGCCACAAGCCACCACATCGGCCTGCACCGTCTTCCCCCATTATTGCGGGCTTTCACCCGCCAATATCCGGCAGTGGCGTTGGATATTCAGTTTCTGGATTCGGAACAGGCCTACGATGAGATTCTGCATGGTCGTGCCGAACTGGCGGTCATTACCCTCGCACCTGAGCCCCACCCCCTGATCAACGCGGTACCGGTATGGCAGGACGCGCTGGATTTCGTAGCCGCCCCCGAGCATCCATTGGCCAACAACGACGCCGTTACCCTTGCCGATGTGTCTTGCCACCCTGCGGTGTTTCCAGGAGGCAATACGTTCACCCACCACATTGTCCAGCGTCTGTTCGAAAGCCAAGGCCTGACACCGAACATCGCCATGAGCACCAACTACCTGGAAACCATCAAGATGATGGTATCGATCGGTCTGGCCTGGAGCGTGCTGCCGCGCACGATGCTTGACGACCAGGTGGCACCCATCGCCTTGCCCGGCATTGGGTTGTCCCGCCAGCTAGGCTACATTCTGCACACCGAGCGGACCCTGTCCAACGCCGCCAAGGCGTTCATGGCCCTGCTCGATGGCCATGCCGCAAGCGTCTGAACAGCCGTCTGCCCGGCCCCTTCAAGGATGTGCCCCATGCCAAAGGTCTGGTAACCATGCCCAAATCAGCAAACCGCTTCATGCGCCTGCCGCGAATCCATGCGGCAGACCCCGAGGCGTCGGAGCAGGCCTGGCAGAGTGCGCCGCAGCTGTTGGCCGCCTTGAATGGTGCGCGCCTGGGTGCGTGGCTTTGGGATATTGAAAGCGGCCGGGTAAGCTGGTCCCGGGGCACCCAGGCCCTGTTCGGTTTCGACCCGCTGCGCGCCCTGCCCGGAGACATCGATTACCTGGACCTGCTTGCCGAAGAGGACCGCGCGCGAACACGCAAGGCGTTCCAGGCAGTGTTCGATGGCGAACCGGTAGGGCGGGCCATGCGCCACCGCATTCGCTGGCCAGACGGCAGCCTGCATTGGCTGGAGATCAATGGCAGCCTGACCTGCGGCCCGCACGGCAGGCCGCAGATGATTGGGGTGGTACGCGAGATCACGCGCCAGCGCGAGCGGGAAACTGCGCTGATGAACTCTGAAAAGCGCCTTGCCACCCTCTTCCACCTGAGCCCCAATGCCATCTTGTTGACCCGACGTCACGACGGCATGATCTTCGAAGTCAATCGGCACTTCGAGGATACATTCGCCTGGCCCGCCAGCCAGGTCATCGGCCGTACCAGCGTGGCGTTGGGGTTGTGGGCCGACGCCGCGCAACGCCAGCACATGCTCGATTCTTCGCGCCTGAACAGCGGCCCGCTGACCATGGAGGTGCAGTTTCGCGGCAGCGACGGCAAGGTCCACGACGGCATCCTTTGCACCCAGGGCATCGAGCTTGAAGGCACCACCTATCAACTCAGTACCTTCGTCGACACCACCGAGCGAAAGCGCGCGGATCTTGCCCTCAAGGACAGCCAGGAGCGCCTGGACCTTGCGCTGGATTCGGCCCAGCTAGGCACGTGGGACTGGCACATTCCTAGCGGCATGCTCTACGGCTCGGCCCGGGCTGCACAATTACACGGGCTGCCGCCAGTAGCCTTTCACGAGTCCTTCGATGCGTTTTTTGAAGGCGTTCCGGAACAGGAACGCCTCTCCATGCGCAAGGCCTACAGCAGCCTGCGCGAAGGGCCGGCTGGCAATTATCAGTTCACCTACCGGGTACAGTTGGAGAATGGCGTTTCGCGGTATATCGAAAGCCGTGCGCGCTTGTATCGCGACGATCACGGCAACCCTCTGCGCATGGCCGGCACCCTGCTCGACATCACCGACCAGGTTGAGCGCGAGCTTCGCCTGAGTGCCTCGGAGGAAAAGTTTGCCAGCCTGTTTCAAGTCAGCCCCGACCCTATCTGCGTAACGCGCCAGGACACGGGACAATTCATCGAGATCAACCCCGCCTTCACCCATACCTTCGGTTGGACGACCGAGCAGTTGATCGGCCGCACGGCCCAAGAAATAGGCTTGTGGGCCGAATCGGCCCTGCGTGCGCACCGCATCGAACGGGTCATCCGCGAGCAGGCCCTGAGCAATGTTGCGTTGGTCGTCCATCACCGCAGTGGCGACGCCTTGACCTGCCTGATCTCCAGCCGCCTGATCACAGTGGACGGCCAACCCTGCAGCGTCACCACGCTGCGCGACATCACCCAACAGCAGCGGGCAGAGGCAGCGCTCAAATCCAGCGAAGAGAAATTCGCCAAGGCGTTTCACTCAAGCCCGGACGCCATCACCATCACTGAATGCGCAACCGGGCGTTACCTGGAAATCAACGACGGTTTCTGCCGTTTGACCGGATACTCGGCGGGCGAGGTCGTCGGGCGCACCGTTTTCGACATCGGCATCTGGACCGATGCGCAACAGCGAACCACCCTGCTGGCCGAACTGCGCGAGCATGGCCGGGTACACCACCGAGAAATGCTGGGGCGCAACAAGCGCGGCGATCTCCTGACGGTAGAGGTGTCCGTGGAGCAGATCCTGCTCAACGACGTGCAGTGCCTGCTGATGACCGCGCGGGACGTCAGCCAACTGAAACACGCCCAGGCACAGATCCGTCACCTTGCCTACCACGACCCGCTGACCAATCTTCCGAACCGTGCTCTGCTGATGGAGCGGCTGGGTCAGCAGATCGCCTTGCTCAAGCAGCGCAATCTGCGCGGCGCCCTGCTTTTCCTCGATCTGGACCATTTCAAGCACATCAACGACTCGCTGGGCCATCCGGTCGGTGATGCAGTGCTCAAGATCATCACGGCCAGACTAGAGGCCAGTGTACGTGTAGAGGATACCGTGGCACGGCTGGGCGGTGACGAGTTCGTGGTACTGCTCAGCGGCCTGGAAGGCGATCGTGATGAGGTCGAGGATACGGTTCGCCAGTTGGCTGACACCCTACGCGCGCTGCTGGCCCAGCCCATGTCACTCGACGGCCAACGCCTGCAGGTGACCCCCAGCATTGGCGTGGCCTTGATCCCGGACCACGGCACAACGCCTGCCGACCTGCTCAAACGCGCCGACATCGCGCTTTACCGCGCCAAGGACTCCGGGCGCAATACGACTCAACTGTTTCATGCCAGCATGCAGAAGGCGGCCAGCGAACGCCTGCGCATGGAGAGTGATCTACGCCTGGCGCTGGCCCGTGGCGAAATGGCCTTGCATTACCAGCCGCAGGTCGACGCCCGCGACAACCGGATCGTCGGTGCCGAGGTGCTGCTGCGCTGGCACCACCCTCAACTCGGCCAGCAGTCGCCAGGCCAGTTCATTCAGGTCCTTGAGGAAAGCGGGTTGATTCTGGAGGTGGGCAATTGGGTACTCGATGAGGCTTGCGTTGCCTGCGCCCACCTGCTGGCCGACGGCTTGATAGATGCCGACGATTTCAGCCTGTGCGTCAACATCAGCCCGCGGCAATTTCGCCAGAAAGATTTTGTTGGCCGCGTCCTGCGCAGCCTCGACGACAGTCAGTTGCCCAGGAAACTGCTCAAGCTCGAGATCACCGAAGGTATCGTCATTCAGAACCTGGAAGACACCATTGCCAAGATGCGGGAGTTGCAAAGCCACGGGGTAACGTTTGCCATGGACGACTTTGGCACGGGGTATTCCTCGCTGACCTACCTCAAACGCCTGCCCGTCGATGCACTGAAGATTGACCAGACATTCGTCCGTGACGTAACGATAGACCCCAACGATGCTGAAATCGTCCGCGCCATCGTCGCCATGGCGCTTAGCCTTGGGCTTGCGGTAATCGCCGAGGGTGTAGAGCTGACCGAACAGCTGGCGTTTCTGGAAAAACTGGGGTGTCACCTGTACCAGGGCTACCTGCACAGCCGGCCTTTGCCGCTACAGGCGTTCCGGCGACTGTTGCAAGCGCCCTGAAGTGACCGCGCGCCTGCACAACGCAAGAAGGGCACCCTGGGGTGCCCTTCTTGGTGATGCGCTGGATCAGTTCAGCGCGGGTTGCTCGCCGTTGATCGGGATGCGCTTGGCCTTGGCTTCTTCAGGCACGATACGCAGCAGATCGATGCTAAGCAGACCGTTGGCCAAGCCCGCAGCCTTGACCTCGATGTGGTCAGCCAGGCGGAAGGAGAGCTTGAAGGCGCGCTGGGCAATGCCCTGGTGCAGGTATGTCACTTCTGCCGAGCCATTGTCACGCTTGCCACCGGTCACGGTGAGCACGCCTTTTTCGACCTGAAGGTCGAGATCCTCTTCCTGGAAACCAGCCGCGGCAACCACGATGCGGTACTGGTCATCACCGTGCTTTTCGACATTGTAGGGCGGGTAGCTGCTACCAGCCTCATTACGTGCCGCGGATTCGAACAGGTCATTGAAGCGGTCGAAACCAACGGAGTGGCGGAACAGTGGTGCAAGAGAGAAAGCGGTAGTCATGGTCATAACTCCTGAGATATCAGCAAGTAAGTCATTACGCGACCCGAATTCGGCATCGCGTACTCAAGAGATAAGGTCCATCAAGGCGCTTTCAAGGACCGTGCAAAAAAAAATTTCGCCTGTGCCAGGTGGTCACGCCACCTGCGCTTGATCTGCCGTCGACGCCACGCCAAGCAAGCGCCCGATGCGCGCGCAGTCATCTTCGCGGCGCAGCTCGGCGAACAGCAGCACGGCCTCAGGGTAGCTGCGCGTCAACATGGCGACCCATTGCTTCATTCGTCCCGGGGCGTATCGGGGTGATAGTTTGGCCTGGGCTTGAAGCCAGAACGCCTGAAGTAGCGGCAGCAATTGCTCCCAACCCATGGCCTGGTAGGGCGTTCCGGCATTGGCTGCGGCAATCTGCACACCCAGGTCAGGGCGAGAAACCAGGCCACGCCCCAGCATGATGTGCTCAGCGCCGCTGACTTCCCGGCAGCGACGCCAGTCGTCGACCGTCCATATCTCGCCATTGGCGAACACCGGCACCTTGACCACGTCCTGCACGCGCGCCACCCACTCCCAGTGCGCGGGCGGCTTGTAGCCTTCAACCTTGGTCCGGGCATGTACCACCAAATGGGCCGCCCCGCCCTCAGCCAGGGCCACGCCACAGTCCAGCGCCCCATCCGGGGTGTCGAAACCCAGGCGCATCTTGGCGGTGACGGGGATCGCGGCAGGCACCGCGCGCCGGACCTCGCGGACAATGGCGTGGAGCAACTCAGGCTCCTTGAGCAGCACCGCCCCACCCCGGGACTTGTTCACCGTCTTGGCGGGGCAGCCAAAGTTGAGGTCGATGACCGGGGCGCCCAGCTCGCAGGCCAATGCAGCGTTATCGGCAAGGCACGCTGGGTCGGACCCCAGCAGTTGCACGCGCATGGGCACGCCTGCCGCCGTATGCGCGCCGTTGCTCAGCTCGGGGGCCAATTTATGGAACGAGGAGGCTGGCAGCAGGCGATCACAGACGCGGATGAATTCACTGACGCACCAATCGACGCCGCCTACGCGGGTCAGTACGTCTCGCAGAATGTTGTCGACCAGCCCCTCCATGGGGGCCAGGGCAATTTGCATGGAATGATCTCGGCGCAAAAGGCGGCAGTCTAGCAAAATTTAGGCGTGCTTCAGGCGGGCATCAGCGCTGGCCCGTAGCCGTCCAGAAATTCGGCAGGCATGCGCTTGGGTTTGCCAGTAGACAGCTCGATACACGCAAAGGTGGTCCGGGCGCGAAGCAAGGTCATCCCATCACGCGCACGACGCAGCTGAAACCGTCGGGTCATGCGCAGACGCTGATCCCAGTCGACGATCCAGGTGGCTAACTCCAATTCGTCACCTTCGTAAGCGGCGGCGAGGTAATCGATTTCGTGACGGACCACCGCCATGGCGCGATCAAGCAGGCGATACGCCGCAAGGTCCAACCCCAGGCGTTGGGAATGTCGCCAGGCGCAACGTTCTAGCCAAGTGACGTAGACGGCATTGTTGGCATGCCCCAGTCCATCGATGTCTTCGCTGCCGACAAGCACGTCGATTATGAAAGGTGTGGGCAGGTCCCAGCTCATGTTCATGTCCCATGGGGCAAAAAGGGAATTTAGCAGTGAGCGGACCAGAAATGTCCACCCCAGAAGGGAGAGCGGCGTTAGGGATTTTTTAGTAGAAAAAACAAAAGGCCCATTCAATATGCGAATGAGCCTTTAAAGTCCCGCAAAACGCGGGTAAACGTGGCGTCCCCTAGGGGACTCGAACCCCTGTTACCGCCGTGAAAGGGCGGTGTCCTAGGCCACTAGACGAAGGGGACGTAACCTTCGCAAAAGTCTGCAATGCAAACCCTGGCAGTAATTGGTGGAGCTAAGCGGGATCGAACCGCTGACCTCCTGCATGCCATGCAGGCGCTCTCCCAGCTGAGCTATAGCCCCAGATTTCTAGCCTCGCGGCCCAGCAATGTCGAAACACTGCTTGTGTAAAACTGGCGTCCCCTAGGGGACTCGAACCCCTGTTACCGCCGTGAAAGGGCGGTGTCCTAGGCCACTAGACGAAGGGGACATAACCTTCGCAAAAGTTTGCAATGCAAACCTTGGCAGTAATTGGTGGAGCTAAGCGGGATCGAACCGCTGACCTCCTGCATGCCATGCAGGCGCTCTCCCAGCTGAGCTATAGCCCCAGATTTCTAGCCTCGCGGCCCAGCCATGCCGAAACATCGCTTGTGTGAAACTGGCGTCCCCTAGGGGACTCGAACCCCTGTTACCGCCGTGAAAGGGCGGTGTCCTAGGCCACTAGACGAAGGGGACGAACCTTCTTACCTTCAAGAACGTGCTGCTAGTGCCCGTTCTACGTGTCAGCCATTGGCTGACAACAGGAATTTGGTGGAGCTAAGCGGGATCGAACCGCTGACCTCCTGCATGCCATGCAGGCGCTCTCCCAGCTGAGCTATAGCCCCACAGAGTCACGCTGAACCGATACGCTGGCTGGGTGTCTGGCGTTTCGTTTATGTTCATCGCTGTGGACGGGGCGCATATTAAGATCCAGGTGCAGGCCTGTCAAACTAAATCTTCAAAAAAACCAAAAGTTTTTTCACAGATAACAATCACTTACCGCCCTGCCCCGCAATATCGGTTTATCGGGCGGGCCAGACCAGCCTGCAACGCTGGATCCCTTGCACACGGCAGCGGCCGACCGTCGTGGGAACGACAGCCTGCCCGCCTGCCTCATCTCAAGCGATGGTAGCCAGCTGCTTTTCCCATTCCTTGTTTTCTTTCTTGGAAACACCGCCCAGCAAATCCAAGGCCTGACGCAGACGATAGCGGGTCAGGTCAGGGCCGAGGATTTCCATGGCATCGAGCACCGACACCGAGCTTGCCTGCCCGGTGATGGCGGCGAACATCAAGGGCATGGCGTCACGCAGCTTCAGTTCCAATGCATCGACCACGCTCTGAATGCAACCGGTGATGCGCTCTTTTTCCCACTGACGCAGGCTCTCAAGCTTCCACAGGATCAACTGCAGGACCTGGCGCACCTGATCGGCCGACAATTTCTTGCTTTCGAACAGCTTGGCGTCAAGCTTCAGTGCGCCTTCGAAGAAGAACCCGCCCAAAGGCACCACCTGGCTGAACGTTTCAACCCGGCCCTGCACATGCGGCGCGATTTTCATCATGTAGTCGCTGTTGAACGCCCATTTCTGCAGGCGCTGGGCAAAGGCTTCCACAGGGAGCTCACGCAGCCATTGGCCGTTGAGCCAGGAGAGCTTCTCGATGTCGAAGATCGGCCCGCCCAGCGAAACGCGGGACAGGTCGAAGTGCTCGACCATTTCGGCCAGCGAGAACTTCTCGCGCTCATCTGGCATGGACCAGCCCATCCGGCCCAGGTAGTTGAGCATGGCTTCGGGCATGAAGCCCATGCGCTCGTAGAACGTCACCGACGTCGGGTTCTTGCGTTTGGAAAGCTTGGACTTGTCCGGGTTGCGCAGCAGGGGCATGTAGCACAGCTTGGGTTGTTCCCAACCGAAGTACTCGTACAACTTGATCAACTTGGGCGCCGACGGCAACCACTCTTCACCGCGCAGTACGTGGGTGATGCCCATCAGGTGATCGTCGACCACGTTGGCCAGGAAGTACGTGGGCAGGCCATCGTTTTTCATCAACACCTGCATGTCCATGCGATCCCACGGGATCTCCACGTCACCGCGCAACATGTCCGGCACCACGCACACGCCCTCGGCGGGCACTTTCATGCGGATTACATGGGGCTCGCCTGCGTCCAGCCGGCGTTGCACTTCGTCGGCGCTCAGCAGCAACGCTCGCCCATCGTAACGAGGCGTCTCGCCGCGGGCCTGCTGTTCGGCGCGCATCTGCTCCAGCTCCTCGGCGGTGCAGAAGCAATAGAACGCATGGCCGGCGTCGACCAGCTGCTTGGCGTACTGGGCATAGATTTCACCGCGCTCACTCTGCCGATACGGGCCATGTGGGCCACCCACGTCCGGGCCCTCGTTCCATTCGATGCCCAGCCAACGCAACGCATCGAAGATCTGCTGCTCAGACTCGCGCGTGGAGCGCAGCTGATCGGTGTCCTCGATGCGCAGGATGAACTCGCCGCCGTGCTGTTTGGCGAAGCAGTAGTTGAACAGGGCGATGTAGGCGGTGCCGACATGGGGGTCGCCGGTAGGCGATGGCGCGATACGCGTGCGTACGGTGGTCATGGGAGTCTCGAACGAAAGATGAAACAAAGCCTCGATGTTAGCAGGTGGCAGGCACCGGGCTCCAGCGATGCGGTGAACCTGAGCTGGCCCCCCCATGATGCCGAGCCCACGGTAGGCCATACCGTGGGTGGCTTGGGTGCAGCGCGGTCTCGCCTGATCGATGCGCAGTGAATGCCGACCGCCAGGCATCAACTTGCGATCAGGCGATCTCGCAACTGGGTGATCTCGTCACGCAACTGGGCGGCGGCTTCGAACTCCAGGTCACGGGCGTATTGCATCATCTTGTCTTCGAGCTGCTTGATACGCTTGGTGATTTCGCCTGGGGTGCGCAACTCGGCCTCGTAACGCGCGCTCTCCTCTGCCGCCTTGGCCATCCCCTTGCGTTTCTTGCTGCGAGCGCCCGGGACGGTCGCACCTTCAAGGATATCGGTGATGTCCTTGACCACGCTTTTGGGCACGATACCGTGCGCTTCGTTGAAGGCGATCTGCTTTTCTCGACGTCGCTCGGTCTCGTCAATGGCCCGCTGCATCGAACCGGTTATGGCGTCGGCATATAGAATCGCCCGACCATTGAGGTTACGCGCAGCCCGGCCAATCGTCTGGATCAGCGAACGCTCGGAGCGCAGGAAGCCTTCCTTGTCCGCATCGAGGATGGCGACCAGCGAAACCTCGGGCATGTCCAGGCCTTCGCGCAACAGGTTGATGCCGACCAGGACATCGAACGTGCCCAGGCGCAAGTCGCGGATGATCTCGACCCGCTCCACGGTGTCGATGTCAGAGTGCAGGTATCGCACCCGTACATCATGGTCTGCCAGGTAATCGGTCAAGTCCTCGGACATGCGCTTGGTCAAGGTGGTGGCCAGCACCCGCTCGCCCAGGGCCACGCGCTTGCGGATCTCCGAGAGCAGGTCATCTACCTGGGTCAGCGCAGGGCGTATTTCGATCTGCGGGTCGACCAGGCCAGTGGGACGCACCACCTGCTCGACGACGCGCCCAGCATGCGCCTCTTCATAAGGGCCGGGCGTGGCGGACACGAAGATGGTCTGCGGGCTGACGCTCTCCCATTCGTCGAAGCGCATGGGGCGGTTGTCCAGCGCCGACGGTAGACGAAACCCGTACTCCACCAGCGTTTCCTTGCGTGAGCGGTCCCCTTTGTACATGGCGCCCACCTGGGGAACGCTGACATGCGACTCATCGATGACCAGCAGTGCGTCGGCGGGCAGATAGTCATACAGCGTAGGTGGGGGCGCACCGGCAGGACGACCGGACAAGTAGCGAGAGTAGTTTTCGATACCGTTGCAGTAACCCAGCTCCATGATCATTTCCAGGTCAAAGCGGGTACGCTGCTCAAGACGCTGAGCCTCCACGAGCTTGTTGGCCTTGTGCAGGTACTCAAGCCGGTCGGCCAACTCTTCCTTGATACCCTCAACCGCCTGAAGCAGCGTTTCTCGCGGCGTCACGTAGTGGCTCTTGGGGTAGAACGTGAACCTTGGCAACTTGCGCAGGATTTCGCCTGTCAGCGGATCGAACGCGGCAATGTTTTCCACCTCGTCGTCGAACAGCTCGACGCGTATGGCTTCGAGGTCCGATTCGGCCGGGTAGATGTCGATGACATCCCCACGCACTCGGAAGGTGGCACGGGCGAAATCCATTTCATTGCGGGTGTACTGCAAGTCGGCCAGTCGGCGTAGCAACGCGCGCTGGTCGAGCTTGTCGCCACGGTCGATGTGCAACACCATCTTGAGGTAGGTTTCAGGACTGCCCAGGCCATAGATGCAGGACACGGTGGTGACGATGATCGCATCGCGCCGCTCGAGCAGCGCCTTGGTCGCCGAAAGGCGCATCTGCTCGATATGGTCGTTGATCGAGGCATCCTTCTCGATGAAGGTGTCCGATGAGGGCACATAGGCTTCGGGTTGATAGTAGTCGTAGTAGGAAACGAAGTACTCCACCGCATTGTTGGGGAAGAATGCCTTGAACTCGCCGTACAACTGCGCCGCCAGCGTCTTGTTCGGTGCCAGGACCAACGTGGGGCGCTGCACCTGCTGGATGACGTTGGCGATGCTGAAGGTCTTGCCAGAGCCGGTCACCCCCAGCAGAGTCTGGTGCGCCAACCCCGCCTCGATGCCCTCGACCATTTGCCGAATGGCCTCTGGTTGATCGCCTGCTGGCTGGAACCGGGTAACGAGCTGGAACTCGGACATGTCGAACCTCGCGGTGCTGCACTGTAAATTTAGCCAGTAGTCTATACCCAAATGGGCACGCCGGGGGACGCTTTGAAGGCCCAACGGTGACCCCGTGTTACGGTGGACAGGGCAAAGGCCGCAAGGGTCGAAAATTTTTTGCGCAAATAGTCGTAAAAGCGGCGTCGCAGTGTCGCCGTGACCGTACCGGATCACTATACTGACTCCCCGTTTGTGCCCCGCTTCAGTGCATTCGGCTGGAGCGGATACCTCCCCTTACACTCCTATCCGAGCCAAGGTAACAATGAGCCTGTTTTCCGCTGTCGAGCTGGCACCCCGCGACCCCATCCTGGGCCTCAACGAAGCATTCAATGCCGACCCACGCACCGACAAGGTGAACCTGGGGGTGGGCGTCTACTGCAATGAGGAAGGCCGCATTCCGCTGCTGCGGGCTGTGATCGAAGCCGAGACCCAGCGTGCCGCCCAGCATGCCTCGCGTGGCTACCTGCCGATCGACGGCATCGCGACCTATGACCAAGCGGTGCAGAAACTGCTGTTCGGTGCCCAGTCCCCGTTGCTGTCCGATGGCCGGGTTGTGACTGTCCAGGCAGTGGGCGGTACGGGCGCACTGAAGATCGGCGCCGACTTCCTCAAGCGTGTATCCCCCGAGGCCGTGGTAGCCATCAGCGACCCGAGCTGGGAAAACCACCGTGCGCTGTTCGAATCAGCGGGCTTCCCGGTTCATACCTATCGGTACTATGACGCCCCGACCAACGGCGTCAATCGGGCAGGCATGCTCGAAGACCTCGAGGCGTTGCCCGCAGGCTCCATCGTCGTGTTGCATGCCTGCTGCCATAACCCGACCGGGGTGGACCTGGACCTGGAAGACTGGAAGAACGTCCTGCAAGTGGTCAAGACCAAAGGTCATGTGCCCTTCCTGGACATGGCCTACCAGGGCTTTGGAGACGGCATCGACGAGGACGCCTTTGCCGTACGCCTGTTTGCCGAGTCGGGCCTTGAGTTCTTCGTCTCCAGCTCGTTCTCCAAATCGTTCTCCTTGTACGGTGAGCGCGTGGGCGCCCTGTCGATCGTGACGGCCTCCAAAGACGAAAGCACGCGCGTGCTGTCCCAGGTCAAGCGGGTTATTCGTACCACCTACTCCAACCCCCCCACCCATGGCGCCACCATCGTGGCGACGGTGCTCAACAGCGCAGAGCTGCGGCAGATGTGGGAAACCGAGCTGGCAGAAATGCGCGAGCGCATTCATGGCATGCGCAAGCAGATGGTCGAGTTGCTGGCTCATTACGGTGCCAAGCGCGACTTTAGCTTCGTGGGTCGCCAGGTCGGCATGTTCTCCTACTCGGGCCTGACCGTGGAGCAAGTGGCTAGGCTGAAGAACGAGTTCGGCATCTACGCGCTGGACACTGGCCGCATAGCCGTGGCTGCGCTGAACCAGAACAATATCCACGTCGTGACCAAAGCCATTGTTGAAGTGCTGTAACTGATTGATTTCGCAGGGGTGACTTGACTTACCCCTGCTGTTGAGTAAGATACGTGCACATTCCGCGATAGCTCAGTCGGTAGAGCAAATGACTGTTAATCATTGGGTCCCTGGTTCGAGTCCAGGTCGCGGAGCCAGATAATCAAGATCCTTCACAGGGTTTTGAAAATAATCCAAAAACGCCGCTTTGAGGGATGTTGTCAAACAGACATACCCAAAGCGGCTTTTTTGTGCCCGCTGTGGATATGCCCGTGTCTTTTGCCCAGGTCAGTGCTCATCGCATGATCCGCATGGCATGGGTGCCGTTCAGGCGCTCCATGAGGCGTAGGCCAAATGCACGCCTCCCGCGCATCGACTCATCTCGTCAACACATACTGCAACCCATGATGCTCCAGCAGGGTACGTATCTCTCGCAGGCTTGCTAGCCGTCGCTCACTGACCCATGGCCACTCGGGCCGCTGGATATAAAAACGTTCACCTTCCTGGACGATGGGCGTGTACACCAACCCACCCGTGCGGCTGCGATGCACCAACTGCAACTGGCCATCGGTGCTCTCGAACGTGAATGCACCGTTATGCTTGAGCATGGCCGCCACTTCCTCACCGACCGGCTTCGCCGCTTTAATCGGTACTTGCAGGCGAAGATCGCTTTTGACCCGGCGTACCTCCATGACGTAATCAATGGCCGCCAGCCCAGGGTCGGCACCGATACCGCCGGGCATACCTACCTCAATGTCCTCGACGCGCAAACTGATTGCGCCCTGAAGTTCGCTTACGCCGCGCACGCCTTCAAAGTCGCTGGCGTGGCTATTTCCCACCAGCGCAACCCACCGGCTTGGGCCTCGGACCGCCTGGTCCGCCTCGATGATTTCATGGGCGTAGAAGTTCATCATTTGCTGCCTGATCACCGCCGATGGCGGGTTGTCCCAGGCCTGGCGGTAGCTGGCCATGCAGTCGATGGACTGGATACGGATGCCGGACTTCTGCGCCGCAATCAGCACGTTGCGAAACGAGTAGCGGCCTGCCAGATCGACCCCATGACCTTCATCCAGATTATTCACATAGGTGCTCAACCGGGCGGGCATCTTGCCCGAGCATTTGAACACATCAAGGTCGGCCTGATGAAAGTCGGTCATGAAATGCTCCAGGTAGAGCACCTTGATCTTTTCGCGCTTGAGCAGAGGCATGTTGTCTATCAGAAACTGCTTGCTGCCCAGCCCTGAATGGCTTTCACCGATGACCAGCCCTTCACTGTTCTGGTAGAGGCTGCGGATGATCAGCTTGGCACTGGCGTCACGAGGCATAGCCGTTATTGCGGGCCGCGCGGGCGGTATGACATTTTCAAGATAGGCAACGGCGTCGGTGGCAAGTGCGTCGCGGCTGGCACGGAATGCCTGGTAGCTCGCTTCTACCTGAGCATCGAAGCTGCTCATGATTCCACTTAGCGCGCGTTCATCTACCGGGGCATTGGCGGCATGCTCAAGCAGAGGACGGGTTTCACGCGGAATCTCGTAGGGCATTTCGGGCAGGGCCTGCACAGCAGCTGCGTTGCTTGGCCGCCCCCAGGCCCCAAGCAACTTGCGTGGCAATCCGCCACCCTGCAAGCCTGAGCGCTGTAGAGGTTGCCACTGGCCGTCCGCTGTCATATGGATGGGCACGTTGCGATAGAACGAGTACGGATTCTGCGGGTCGATGACCACCCAGCTGCCCATCTGCTGCACATAACGGACCTCGAAGGGTTGCTGGTCAATCAGCGCATAGAACTTGCCATCCTGCAGATAGATACCCTCCTGCCCGCCACTCCCAGACTGGGCGCTGAGGATGATGTTGGTTTCAAAAGGTGCCAGCAGGTCTTCATGGCTAACCGGGCGGAACGGCTCAGGGACCCAGGCTTCAATTTCGGCGGGTGTCGCCGGGGCCGCCTCCTCTTGCTCAACGGCCAGGGTGCTGCCCTCAGGCACCTGTGGATCAATCAGCGTTTCCTCGGCGCCTGCACCTACGGCACCGGCCAGCATGGCGGCGTTGAACAAGGTGTCGATGGCCGCCAAGATCGCGCCGGTCACACCGGCCTGCCGCTCGCTCGTGGTATGACCGTTGACAGCCTGGTCGATGTTCAGCCCCATATCGGCAAGCCCTGCGCCGACCACAGCCAGTGCGATCGGCCAGTCGACAGCTGCCATGGGCCCTGCTACTTGGCCGAACGCCTTGAGATAGCCGATCCACAGCTGTTTGCGCAGGTCCGCGTTGCTGCGCAGGGCGAACTGTGCGTCGTCGGTCATGCGCTGGCGCGCGGCGTCGCGCAGGTGACTGAACGCATCGCCCGGCAGGGTGGCATCGAGCTGATTGAGGCACTCGTGATCATCACCGCCCCAATTGAAGAACAGTAGATCGATCAGGTGATTGAGGCCAAGGCGATCATCTTTTTGGGCACGGCTGGACAACGGAAAGTGCGCCACGAAGCGCGCCCGGTTTTCGGCTTCGTTGGTATTGTTCAACACCCACCAGTAGAGGTCCTTGCGCGTTGGGAAAAGATGCAGTGCGTTCGTTTCACCTGGGGTGTACAGCAGTTGCGAACCATCCTCCAGCACAATGCGCAGAAAGTCGCTCGCAATGTGCCCGCCAATGTCGAAGGTACACACGCGATAACCCGCGGCCGGCAGTACAACCGCCTGAAGTTGCTCCAACGTGGGTGATGCAATATCAAGACCTGTCAGCGCAGTGGCGACGCGGCGAACATGCTGGGCCAGCGCCGTGCTGCTGTCGGCCGCGCAAATTTCGATCACCTTGGCGAGGAAGTTGACTTTCGCCAGTACACGATAGTGCTCAGCATGTTCTTGCCAAAACGCCTGAAGCCGATGGTGAAATTGGGTACTGAAGTCGATTTGCCAGAAATCCTCGAGCACAGCCTGGGGCTCCAGACGGATCTCATTGTGCTCGTCATAAAAACCGGGGCCAGGGCCATTACTGTAAAAGCCGGTCAGGTAACTGAGCAGGTCGCTGTTATCCTGGTCATGGACGTCGAAACGGTGCATGACCAACTGCGGCAGTGTGAAGGATTGGACAGGCGGGTCCAGGTGCTGCCACCCACTGAAGGTGCGAGGGCTGCTCTGGGCGGTTTCGAAACGGTTGAGGTAGACCTGGTCAGGGTCAAGGTGTGACAAGTTGTGTTTGCTCAACAACCCAACAGCTGTGTCGCGGGCCAACTGGCGCATATCAGGACAGGCTGCTACAAGTGGAGCAGCGATGGCGCGTAGCTGGGATTCGACGGGTGGGGTCAGAATCTGCAGGCCCATGGCGAGGTTCCTCACGGTGTAAAGCCGTGAGGTTGAGCCATTACCGTGCGTTTTGAGCGCTAGTTATCAACCACCTTCCACACGGTCTTCATGCCCCAGTGAAGTGCGGTGAAGCGTGACTCAGGGATAATCCACCTGCCCTATGGGATAGAACTCACCCCGGCTCCACACGCCCAACCATTGCTGATCTGCGATTTGCCGCGCAACGGCCAACTCGACCAGCTGATAGAAGACATTACGGTGAATCAACGCCTCAAGATTGCTGCGCATCAGCACGTAAGGCGAAGGCGCCTGGGTGACGGGGTCAGTCACCACCCGCAGCGGATGGTCAGGCCCTGCCTCGACCTGATCATCCACATTGTTGGTGAAGCGTAACACCTGCTGCTCCCCCTCCCCCGTCACTTCCAGGGCCACGGCAACGAACGGTGCATCGTCGACTTTGATGCCGACCTTCTCGACTGGCGTTACCAGAAAGTAATCATCACCGTCGCGGCGGATGATCGAAGAAAAGAGCTTCACCATCGGCTTGCGGCCGATAGGCGTGCCCAAGTAATACCACGTTCCGTCCCGTGCGATACGCATGTCGATGTTGCCGCAGAAATCGGGATTCCAGAGGTGCACAGGCGGCAAGCCCTTGGACGTTGGAAGCTGTGTCAGCAGGTCATTGGCCTTGCCCGTCTCATTCATCGCAGTGCCTCATCGACTCATGCCAAGAAGGCTACGAGCGTACTCGCGCATGGGCGCAGCAAGCAAATCCCTGGGCGTCTGGTCGTGGAACGTCAACAAACCGCCACGGCTTTTGATACGGACCGTGTCTATCAGGTAGCGGGTACTGGTTTCGATGAGCATCATCTGTACCACGCCGCTATCCCAACCCAGTCGGTCCACTGCCTGTTCGTCGTACCACTCGTCCCCATTGCCAATGCGGTCATCGGTACGAGCGAAACGGGTATAGAGCACGTAATCGGCCCCAAATGAGCGTGCCTGCGCAATGGCCTCTTCCAGGCCCAGCGGTGCCTCGGCACGGCGTAGCATCGGGAAATACTCAACGAAGCTTTTGAAGGCCTCTTCGGCCACCGCATTCTGCTGCGGGACCGGGCCTTTACCGGGCGGCACGAATGCACCTTGCCCAATGAAGATAAAGGAATCGGGCTGCAGTCGGATCGACAGCGTACGACGGGTATCGCTGTGATCCAGCAGGCCGGCATCGCTCATGTGGTAGCGAACACCTTCCCCCATATCACTTACTTTCATGCACCCGCCCAACGCCGCAAGCGTCAGCACCAAGACCAGGCTCCGCATCATTCCTCCAAGGGCCGGCGTCAAAAAAGCCGGCGAATGGCTGACGAATGCAGCTTTTGCGCCAGTTTTGGGTTGGCCACACGCCTGGGCCGGTGCTGACTCAGCTGGCTGGGTCGGGGTCGCGCTTGCGTTTGTTGCCCATGCGTACGCCGATGTCCATCAGGAACTGGAAGAAGCCTTCTTGATCTTCCAGCACATTGCTCCAGAACGGGGAGTGATAGAGCGCTACCGCCCCATGGACCAATGCCCAGGCGGCACAATAGTGGAAATAAGGGGGTACATCTTCAAGCTTGCCCTCACTGATGCGACCTTTGATCAGTTGCGTGAGGCGGTCGAAGTTGGAGGCGCGAATGCTATGCAGTTGCTCGACCATTTCCGGCACCTGGTTACCCTTGACTACCTTCTCTTCCAGACGATCGAAGAGCCTGTAGCGTTGCGGGTCGCGCATGCGAAATTCGAAGTAGGCACGAGACAGGGCTTCCTTGTCGCGGTCTACATCGGCCGAATGCAGAAGCTCATTGAGGTCGCGCTCGTAGTCAAGCATCAGGCGCAGGTAGATCTCTGCCTTGGACTTGAAATGCTTGTAGATCGTGCCTTTGCCGATACCCACGGCGTCGGCGATCATTTCGACGGTGACGCTGTCCTCGCCTTGCTCGAGGAACAGCTTGAGTGCGGTGTCTAGGATTTCCTGTTCGCGACGGCGAAACTCACGGACCTTACGAGGTTCTTTCTGCATGGGAAGGACTGGCTGACGATCGAAGCGGATTATTATGCCTAACTTGCGCGAAATTGCACGGATCATCCGTGGTCACCTCTGTTTTCGGTGGTGTGCGGGTGATCCTGATCGTTGGCAGCCTGGCCTGGAGTATTCCAAATCTGTTTAAAAAACGATCAATTTTGCCTGGCATTGTGCGTAGCCTGGGCAATACTCAAGGGGTCGGCGCGGCGCATCCCCCCGAGTGACGCGGCGATAAAGGTACTCAGGGACCGCGTACCTTTGTTCTACTCCTAATGGTCTTAACCCGGATTCCCCCCCAGAAGCCGGGTTTTTTTTGAGGGGGGGTTGGGTGGCTAGCGTAAAGCAGATCCCCGCGACCCCCACGCTACCGTTCAGCTCTTGATCTTGCTCTTGCTCTTGCTCTTGCTCTTGCTCTTGATCTTGATCTTGATCTTGATCTTGATCTTGATCTTGATCTTGATCTTCGCGACTTCAGAAGGCCGAACGCAGGTCTTGCGGAGGGAGGTGACAGGCATGGATGCCTGTCAAGCGCTGGGCCC
>Ga0308172_1000170_pt1 | contig 121776 bp, 125 predicted proteins | sample PhyGR2_FD_202134 | JGI IMG/M metagenome (GOLD analysis project Ga0308172, IMG submission 202134) | Phyllosphere microbial communities from UC Gill Tract Community Farm, Albany, California, United States - DLSLSG.R2 | ecosystem: Host-associated > Plants > Phyllosphere > Unclassified | place... | reverse complement strand
GCGCAGCAGACTTTCGTAATGAAACAGAATCAGGTTGGCGCGGCGACGAAAACCACCAGCCAGCCGTTCTTTGTTTCAGGTATCGGTCAGCGTAAGAGCATTGATGCGGCGCAGGTGTGCGGCGGCCAGGAAAAAGTCAGTCGGGTTGAAGTGCAGCAGACGTTTGTTAATGGCTTACTGAGCGTGGTGACGTTTGGTATCTACACGCCACGTGAAGCGCGCGTTTATTGCGCCATCTGATCATGCCTGAGGCCGGTTCGCCGGCCTCATTCTGCGCCGTTCATTAAATGATCAAGCTGCTGATAACGGTCGCCGTGTTCGCCCCATCAGACAGCCTCGATCCCGGTAATGACACGCACGCACAAAGAGGTTACTTCACCGGGTCAGGTGGGTTGTCGATGATCTGCGCATGGTGCGCAAGTTCATACTCTATGAACGCCTCAATCATGCTCCTGTACACCTTCGCAATAATGACCTCAGGAAGCCCTTTCTCCGCCGCGAGTCGGCAGACTTTATCAATGACCTGCTGCACCCGGTCTGGCGCGCGCACTGCGGTGTGATCGGCTTTGAACGTTGCCGCAGCTTTCACACATTCAGCACGCTGAGCAATCATGCTCACCAGCTGAACATCGATCCGATCAATCTCTTTTCTGACCTCTTCAAGTGTGGCGAACATCATTTCTGCACCTGTGAACTAGTACGATAGTTCGTAAAGATACCGCATGTGTCGGCTGAAAACCAGCGGCAACGGGAAAAGGTAAGCCCGTCAGGCTTACCCCTCCTTACCCGGCTCAGGCCACGTTACTGCGTCAGCGAGAAGCCCGCGTCAAAATGGTTTGCCTTGTTGTTGAACTGCTCGATCCGGGTTGCCAGCTGTGAAATATGGTCATAGCTGATGCGTTTGAAAAAATCGTTATCACCGCTGTTGTGCACCAGCTGCGTGAAGGCGGATAACCAGCCGGCGCTGCTCGCTGTGGTGTCAGTGATGCTGAGCATGGCATCCCGTTCTTTCTGCGTGGCATGCTCACCGTGACTGATGCTATCCAGCTGTTGCTCAAACTCCGTGACGCCCGCCGTGTCGCCGTGCTGGCGGGCGATATCCAGTGAGCGCTGGGTCAGATCCTGCAGGATAGCATCCTGCGCAGAGGCCTTATCGGACACAAATTTTTCCACTTCACGGTAACTCTCAGCCTGCTGATCCGCAGGAACAAATCGCTCAACCAGTTTATTTAACATGCCCTGGGTGACGGCCAGATCCATTGAAAGCGTTGTGGCGTTACCGGAGCCGGTATAGGAGTGCAGGGCATCGGAAATCAGTCCGGACATATCGGTTTCAGACAGAGAGGCGTGGGACTGTAAAGCGGAAAACCAGGTGTCGATATCGTTGGTAATGCCATTCGTCGTGCTGCTGTTTTTTTCAAGAGTGCTGTTGCGTATCTGAATCACTTCTTTCAGGTTTTTATCTATTGCCTCCTTGCTGAGCTGTGTGGTCGAAGAAGGGGCATCTGCAATCAGCCTGTTGACCGTCTCCCGGGCAAGCGGAATAGTTTTGGGCATACTCTCCTGCTTGCTGAAAACGTCACTCTCTTTAAACCCGTTATCGATTGAGCTAATCATTACTCTCTCCTTGTTATATGAAAGAAGCCTGATGCTAATATCGGGTGTTAATAAGAAAACTTGACGTTTATCGGACAGAACAGGGCAAGCCGATTTCATCTGTTGGGTCAGTGAATGTCTGTGATCAACCGAGAATCAGAAGGTTAACGCGTTTAAGCGGCGATGTGCGGTTCACGACAGTTCGCCAAGATGATCCAGACACCATTCCCACACCGCCTGTGCAGCCCTGCCAGGCAAATCCGCACGTTTGCGCACCAGATAATAGTCACCTGCGCTATCGCCCGCGTCAGCCACCACGACCAGCCGACCCGCTTTGATATCGGCCTGCACAAACGTCCGGCTCGTCAGCGCCACGCCCTGTCCGGCCAGCGCGGCATCCAGTGCAAGGGTGGTCTGGTTAAAGCGGGCGCCGGGCAGCTTTCCCTCCTGCTGCAGGAAGCATGGCCAGCCGTCATGCGCGTCATGCAACAGCGGAAGCGACGCGATCTGTCGGGCTGTCAGCGGCAGGCTGAGCCCTTCCAGCAGACGTGGACTGGCAACGGCGATCAAATGCTGACGAAACAGCAGCGCGCTCTCCAGAGTCGCGGGCAGGGCGGTTCGTGACAGCCGCACCGCGATATCCACCTGGTCGCGGGAAAAATCGGACAGGGCCTCGGTGGCGACGGTGCGCAACTCAATGTCAGGAAGGTCTGCCTGAAGCTGGCCCAGCCGGGGGATCAGCAGTCTGGCGGCGACGGTGGGCGTCACGCTGATCGTCACCACATCCGGACGCGCCAGCAATCGGTCCGTTGATTCGACCAGCATATCAAACGCGCGCGTCACGTCAGCAAGCCAGGCCGCCCCCTGCGGCGTCAGTGAAAGCCCGCGCGCAAGCCGGTTGAACAGGCGGATGCCCAGATGATCTTCCAGTGCGCGAATCTGCTGCGCAACCGCCCCCTGCGTGACGCCCAGCTCCTCCGCCGCCGCCCGGAAACTCAGCTTCCGGCCAGCGGTTTCAAACGCCCGCAGGGCATTCAGTGAGGGCAGACCGCGACGTGAGAGTGGCATAGTTATCCTGTAGTTTTTCTACATGCTCAGAGGTTTATTTATCGCGCGATAATACACCGCTTTCCTGCGAAGATGCGTTTTTCAGAGAAAAAGGAGCAAAAAATGACAGCAGAAAAAGTCGCCATCATCACGGCTGGCGGATCGGGCATGGGTGCAGCCGCCGCGCGCAGGCTGGCGGAGGAGGGCTACCGCGTCGCAATCTTATCCTCTTCCGGTAAGGGCGAAGCGCTGGCGCGGCAGCTGGGGGGGATCGGTGTGACGGGTTCCAATCAGTCACAGGCGGATGTGCAGCAGCTGGTAGACCAGGTCATGCAGCGCTGGGGACGGATTGACGGCCTGGTCAACTCGGCGGGTCATGGCCCACGGGCTGACATTCCCGATCTGACGGATGAGGCGTGGCAGACAGGCATGGAGGTCTATTTCCTCAGCGCCGTGCGCATGGCACGTCTGGTGGCACCGATCATGGCAGCCCAGGGCGGCGGGGCCATCGTCAATATCTCTTCGGCGTGGACCTTTGAGCCGACAGAGATGTTCCCGACCTCCGCCGTGTTTCGCGCCGGTCTCGCCAGCTTCACTAAACTCTTTGCCGACCGCTATGCCGCGGACAACGTCCGGATGAACAACGTGCTGCCCGGCTGGATTGACTCGCTGCCCGCGACCGACGAACGCCGCCAGAGTGTGCCGATGAAACGCTACGGTAAGGCTGAAGAGGTGGCCGCCACGATCGCCTTTCTCCTGTCCGAAGGTGCCGCCTACATCACCGGCCAGAATATCCGGATTGATGGGGGACTGACCCGCGCCGTCTGACACGCCATTCCCACCTTCACCGCATCTTCACCCCGCCGTCACGCTGCTGTCATCTGCTTCCCTCAGGCTAACCCCATCCCGCAGTGATTTTTCACTGCGTTCCCACTCCGTAACCCGTGAGGATTTCATCGTGATGGAGTTATCCAGACATCCGACCACTGTCTACCAGGCGGTTGCCGCGCAGCTGGAGCAGGCGCTGAAAGAGCGTTACCGCTGCGGCGACTATCTGCCTTCCGAACAACAGCTGGCCGACCACTACGAAGTGAATCGCCACACGCTGCGCCGGGCCGTCGATGAGCTGGTGCAGAAAGGGCTGCTGCAGCGCCGTCACGGCGTGGGCATCCTGGTGCTGATGCGCCCGTATGACTATCCGCTGCATGCTCAGGCGCGCTTCAGCCAGAACCTGCTGGAGCAGGGGAGTCACCCGACCAGCGAACGGCTGCTGGCGGTGCTGCGTCCGGCCAGCAGTGACGTAGCGAGTGCGCTGGCGGTGAAAGAGGGCGACAGCGTCATTCATCTGCGCACCCTGCGCCGCGCCAACGGCGTGCCGCTCTGCCTGATTAACCACTTCCTCGCCGACCTCAGCTGGTGGCCGCAGCTTCAGCGCTTTAACAGCGGCTCGCTGCACGACTTTCTGGTGGAGCACACCGGCAAACAGCTGGTGCGCACGCAGACCCGCATCAGCACCCGCCGGGCGCAGGCGAAGGAGTGCCGTCAGCTGGATATCGCACTCCATGCGCCGCTGCTTTGCGTGCGGACCCTGAACAAAACCGCAGATGGTGCGCTGGCAGAATACTCCGTCAGCCTGACCCGCGGTGACATGATCGAACTGACTCTGGAGCACTGATGGCACAGCAAACGGATCGCCAGCGCTGGCTGTCGGTGCTGGCACACAGCAACGCCGCGCGGCTCGAAGCGCACTGGCAGGCGCTGAATCTTCACCCGGAATTTACCCTGATCCGCCCGGCCGAAATCGGCATGACGCGATTGCAGGCGCGAATGGGGGCCACCGGGAAACGCTTTGTGATGGGGGATGCCACGGTGACACGCGCCGTGGTGCAGCTGAGCGATGGCACCCTGGGATACAGCTATCTGTTAGGACGCGACAAAGCGCACGCCGAGCGCTGCGCCCTGCTGGATGCACTGTTGCAGCAGCCGGAAACCCGGCCGCTGCTGGAAGAGAAGATTATTACCCCGCTGGCAGCGTGGCGTGATGAGCAGCGACAGCTGCGCGCGCGCGAAATCGCCAGCAGCAAAGTGGATTTCTTTACGCTGGTTCGCGGAGATAACTGATGACTTTACTGGCAAGTTTTAACCACCCTGTTGCGGACGCACAGCGCGCCTTTCGCCGCATCCTCAAGGCGATGAGTGAACCGGGCGTGATGGTCTCGCTGCCGCTGCAGCAGGGCTGGGGTGCGCTCTCGCCGGCGGCCACGGCGCTGCTGCTGACGCTGGTCGATCAGGAGAGTCCGGTCTGGCTGGATGCTGAGGTCGACAACGAACAGCTGCGCAACAATCTGCGCTTCCATACCGGCGCGCCGATCACCACCCGCCAGGATGCGCCTTTTGCCCTGAGCCATGCGGCGGCGCAGCCCGACCCGACGGCGTTTGCGGCGGGGGATACCCTGTCACCGGAAAAAAGCACCACGCTGATTATCGAAGTGCCCTCGCTGAATGGCGGTCTGACGCTGCGACTCTCCGGCCCCGGCCTGCGCGAAACCCGCGCCATTGCGCCGCAGCTGCCGGAGAGCGTGCTGGACTATCTGCGCACCCGGCCGCATCCGTTTCCGCAGGGGGTGGATCTTATCTTCACCTGCGGCGAAGCGATCATGGCCGTGCCGCGCACCACCGTTGTGGAGGTGTGCTGATGTATGTCGCGGTAAAAGGGGGCGAAAAAGCGATTACGCATGCCCACCAGCTGCAGGCCGATCTGCGCCGTGGCGATCGGGCCGTGGCTGAACTCGGCTGCGATCAGGTGGCGCAGCAGCTGGGTCTGGCGGTGGATCGGGTGATGACCGAAGGGGGGATTTACGATCCTGAACTGGCGGCGCTGGCGATTAAGCAGGCCAGCGGCGACCTGGTCGAGGCAATTTTTCTGCTGCGCGCCTATCGCACCACGCTGCCACGGCTGGCGGAGAGTCGCCCGCTGGCGACCGGGGCGATGCGTATCGAACGCCGCATTTCGGCGGTCTATAAGGATCTGCCGGGCGGCCAGGTGCTCGGCCCGACCTGTGACTACAGCCACCGTCTGCTCGACTTCACGCTGCTGGCCAATGGCGAAACGCCTGCCGCGCCGCGGGATGATCGGCCTGTCGCGGAAAGCTGCCCGCACATGTTCAGCATGATGAGCCGCGAAGGGCTGGCGGCCGCGGAGGAGGATGACGGCAGTGAGCCGACCGATATCACCCGCGAACCGATGGCGTTTCCCGCCTCGCGCGCGGCACGGCTGCAACAGCTGGTGCGCGGTGACGAAGGTTTTCTGCTGGCGCTCGGCTACTCGACGCAGCGGGGCTATGGGCGCACCCATCCGTTTGCCGGGGAGATCCGCACCGGCTATGTCAGCGTCAGCATCTGTCCTGAAGAGCTGGGCTTTGAACTGGAGATTGGGGAAGTGCTGCTGACCGAGTGTGAGATGGTCAACGGCGTGGCCCACCGCGAAGACGCCGCGCCGCACTTTACCCGGGGTTACGGGCTGGTGTTTGGCCGGGCGGAACGCAAGGCGATGGCGATGGCGCTGGTGGACCGGGCGCTGCAAAGCCGCGAACAGCAGGAGCGCGTCACCAGCCCGGCGCAGGATGAGGAGTTTGTGCTGTCGCACGCCGACAACGTGGAAGCGGCAGGCTTCGTCTCCCATCTCAAGCTGCCGCACTACGTCGATTTTCAGGCGGAGCTGGCGCTGCTGAAACAGCTGCAGGATGACTATCAGGAGCGCAACCATGGCTGAACTCACGGGTTACAACAACGGTTATCTTGATGAGCAGACCAAACGCACGATTCGTCGCGCCATCCTGAAAGCGGTGGCGATCCCCGGCTATCAGGTGCCGTTTGCCGGGCGCGAGATGCCGATGCCTTACGGCTGGGGCACCGGCGGCATCCAGATCACCGCCAGTGTGATTGGCGATCAGGATGTGCTTAAGGTGATCGACCAGGGGGCTGATGACACCACCAATGCGGTGTCGATCCGCCACTTCTTTCAGCGGGTCAGCGGTGCGGCCACCACCGAACGCACCAGCGATGCCACGCTGATCCAGACGCGTCACCGCATCCCGGAAACGCCGCTGGAGGAGGATCAGATCCTGATTTTCCAGGTGCCGATCCCGGAGCCGCTGCGTTTTATCGAACCGCGCGAAACCGAAACCCGCCTCCTGCATGCGCTGGAGGAGTACGGCATCATGCAGGTGAAACTCTATGAAGATATCGCCCGCTATGGCCATATCGCCACGACTTATGCTTACCCGGTCAGGGTCAATGGCCGCTATGTGATGGACCCGTCACCCATCCCCAAATTCGACAATCCGAAAATGGACATGATGCCCGCGCTGCAGCTGTTTGGTGCCGGGCGTGAAAAGCGCATCTACGCGCTGCCGCCTTACACCCGCGTCGAAAGCCTCGACTTCGACGATCACCCGTTTACCGTGCAGCAGTGGGATGAACCCTGCGCGCTATGCGGCTCGCGCCACAGCTATCTCGATGAGGTGGTGATGGACGATCAGGGCACGCGGATGTTTGTCTGCTCCGACACCGACTTTTGCCACCAGCAGCAGGAACAGCAACATGCACAGTGAACAGCCGCTGCTTGCGGTCAGCCAGCTCACCCATCTTTATGCGCCGGGCAAAGGGTTTGAGCAGGTCAGCTTTGATCTCTGGCCCGGCGAGGTGCTGGGCATCGTCGGTGAGTCCGGCTCCGGTAAAACCACGCTGCTGCACAGCCTCTCGGCACGCCTCGCACCTCAGCAGGGCACGCTTCTCTATCAGGGGCGCAACCTCTGGCAGATGAGTGAAAGCGAGCGCCGTCACCTGCTGCGCACCGAGTGGGGCGTGGTGCATCAGCATCCGATGGACGGCCTGCGTCCGCAGGTCAGCGCGGGCGGCAACATCGGCGAACGGCTGATGGCGATCGGCGCGCGGCACTATGGCGACATCCGCGCAATGGCGAGCCGCTGGCTGCAGGCGGTGGAGATTGACCCCGGTCGCATCGACGATCTGCCCACCACCTTTTCCGGCGGCATGCAGCAGCGTCTGCAGATCGCCCGTAACCTGGTGACGCAGCCACAGCTGCTGTTTATGGATGAGCCGACCGGCGGGCTGGATGTCTCGGTGCAGGCACGCCTGCTGGATCTGCTGCGCACCCTGGTGCGGGAGCTGAACCTGGCGGTGGTGATCGTCACCCACGATCTCGGCGTGGCGCGCCTGCTGGCACATCGTCTGCTGGTGATGAAACAGGGGCGGGTGGTGGAGAGCGGTCTGACCGACCGGGTGCTTGACGATCCTCATCATCCTTACACACAACTGCTGGTCTCTTCGGTGCTCAATTAAATGACGACGATCAATCCGCGTCTGCAGGTCGGAAACCTGTGTAAAACCTTTGTGCTGCATAACCAGAACGGCGCGGCGCTGCCGGTGCTGCACAACGCCAGCCTGACGGTGGGCGAGGGCGAATGCGTGGTGCTGCACGGTCACTCGGGCAGCGGCAAATCGACCCTGCTGCGCACGCTCTACGGTAACTATCAGCCCGACAGCGGCTATATCCGGGTCGCGCACCAGGGCGAATGGGTCGATATGGCGCAGGCCCAGGCGCGGCAGATTATCGCGCTGCGCCGCGACACCCTGGGCTGGGTGAGTCAGTTTCTGCGGGTCATTCCGCGCGTGCCGACGCTGGAGATTGTGATGCAGCCACTGCTGGAGCGCGGCGTCGACCGCCGGTTCTGCGAAGCGCGCGCCGCTGAGCTGCTGAGCCGGCTCAACGTGCCGCAGCGCCTCTGGTCGCTGGCACCGTCCACCTTCTCCGGCGGAGAGCAGCAGCGGGTGAACATTGCGCGCGGCTTTATCGCTGACTATCCGCTGCTGCTGCTGGATGAACCCACCGCCTCCCTCGACAGCGTCAACAGCGCGGCGGTGGTGAGTCTGATTGAAGAGGCGCGCGCCCGGGGTGCCGCCATCGTTGGCATTTTTCACGATCGGGCGGTGCGCGAGCAGGTGGCCGATCGGCTGCATCTGATGCACCCCATTGAGACAGGAGCGCAGGCATGATCATCAACAATGTCAGACTGGTGCTGGAAAATGAGGTCATCAGCGGGTCGCTGGAGTTCCGCGATGAGCGTATCAGCAGCTTCAGCGAAACCCGCAGCCAGCAGCCGGGCGCGCTGGACGGCGAGGGGGCCTGGCTGCTGCCGGGGCTGGTGGAGCTGCACACCGACAACCTCGACAAATTCTTCACCCCGCGACCCAAAGTGGACTGGCCTGCGCATTCGGCGATGAGCAGCCACGATGCGCTGATGGTCTCCAGCGGCATTACCACCGTGCTGGACGCCATTGGCGTCGGCGATGTGCGCGACGGCGGTCACCGGCTGGAGAATCTCAGCAGGATGATCGACGCCATCCGCGACAGCAACCGCAAAGGGCTGAACCGCGCTGAGCATCTGCTGCATCTGCGCTGTGAACTGCCGCACCCGACCACCGCGCCGCTGTTTGAGGCGCTGATGGGCACGCCGGAACTGGCGCTGGTCTCGCTGATGGATCATTCGCCGGGGCAGCGGCAGTATGCGTCGCTGACGAAATATCGCGAATATTACCAGGGCAAATACCAGCTGAATGACGCGGAGATGGATCAGTTTGAGCATGACCAGCTCACGCTGGCGGCGGCCTGGTCGCAGCCCAATCGTCAGGCGATCGCCGGACTCTGCCGGGAACATGGCATCGCCATCGCCAGCCACGATGATGCCACCGCCGCGCATGTGGAGGAGTCCCATGCGGCGGGCAGCCGGATCGCCGAATTTCCCACCACCCTGGAGGCGGCGCGCGCCTCGCGCTATCGCAACATGCAGGTGCTGATGGGGGCGCCTAACATCGTGCGCGGCGGCTCGCACTCCGGCAACGTCGCCGCCTGGGAGCTGGCGTCTCACGGTCTGCTGAACATTCTCTCCTCCGATTACTACCCGGCCAGCCTGCTGGATGCGGCGTTCCGGCTGGCTGAGGATGAGCGCAACACGCTCGGCACGGCGCAGGCAATCGCGCTGGTCACCTGCAATCCGGCCCGCGCGCTGGGGCTTGAGGATCGCGGGGTGATCGCGGAAGGGTGTCGCGCCGATCTGGTGCTGGCGAACACCGCGCATGGCTACCCGCATGTGCGCCACGTCTGGAGCAAAGGCCGGCAGGTCTACTGATGGCGCGGCTGATCTGGCTCACCGGTCCTTCCGGCTCAGGCAAGGATAGCCTGCTGGATGCGCTGCGGGCGGCACCGCCGCCGCGCCTGCTGATCGCCCATCGCTACATTACCCGCGCAGCGGATGCGGGCGGTGAAAACCACGTGGCGCTGACTGAGGCGGAGTTTGCCCGCCGCGCGGCGCTGGGGCTGTTCGCAGTGAGCTGGCAGGCGCACGGTTTCAGCTATGGCATTGGCTGTGAGACGGAGCAGTGGCTGCTGCGCGGACAGAACGTGGTGGTCAATGGTTCGCGGCTGCATCTGGCGCAGGCGCAGGCCCGCTTTGGTCCGCAGCTGCTGCCGGTCTGCCTGCAGGTCACGCCAGCGGTGCTGGCGGCGCGCCTGCGTCAGCGCGGACGGGAAGATGAGGCGGCAATCGCCCGGCGACTGGCGCGTGCCGCCCAGCCGCAGCCCGATGGCTGCCTGATCCTTAACAACGATGGCGCGCTGGCAGAGACCGTCCGGCAGCTGCGTCAGATAGTGGAGACGGCGCAATGAAACTCACTTTTCTCGGCACCGGTGGGGTGACCGCCGCGCCGCTGCCGGGCTGCGACTGCCATGCCTGCCAGCGGGCGCAGCGCCATAGCGATTACGCCCGTGCGCCCTGCAGTGCGCTGATTGAGACCGGGCGCGAGCGCATCCTGCTGGATGCCGGCCTGCCACTGCTGGCGTCGCGCTTTCCGCCCGGATCGCTGACGCGTATTCTGCTCACCCACTACCACATGGACCATGTGCAGGGACTGTTTGCACTGCGCTGGGGGCGGGGGGCACCGATTCCGGTCTGGGGGCCGCCCGACCCGCGCGGCTGTGACGACCTCTATAAACATCCCGGCCTGCTCGACTTTCGTCCCGCCTTAACCCCGTTTGTGGCACACGCCTTTGGCGGGTTACAGGTCACGCCGCTGCCGCTCCAGCATTCGCGGCTGACGCACGGCTATCTGTTCGACTGGCACGGTCACCGGCTCGCCTGGCTGTGTGACACCTGCGGGCTGCCCCCCGATACCGCCGACTTTCTGCGCGGTCAGCCGCTGGATCAGCTGGTGATCGACTGCAACGACCCGCCGTCTGCCAGGCCGCGCAACCACAACGATGTCACTCAGGCCCTGGCCATTGTGGCGCTGCTCCGGCCGCGCCAGAGCTGGCTGACCCATCTCAGTCATGAGATGGATAACTGGCTGGCGGAAAATCCGCTGCCGGAGGGAGTGCAGGCTGCGCGTGACGGCCAGACGCTGCTGTGTGGCGCGCCCTGGCCTGTCACAGTTTGATCATCTGACTGTCATCCCGTTTTCATCGTGCCACGCCTTAATAACCGGCAGAACGCAATCAGAGATGACGGAGAACAGCATGGCACAGGCACTTCTGAAAACGGTGGTCGACCACGATCGGCCCCCGGCCAGTTTCAGCGGACAAAAAGTGTTGTCGGTGCAGGGATTGAGCAAAACCTACGGTGACACGCCGGTGCTGGATCGGGTCAGTTTCGATCTCCATGCCGGTGAGCTGGTGGCGGTGATCGGCCGCTCCGGTGCCGGAAAATCGACGCTGCTGCATATGCTTAACGGCACCATCAGCGCGACGGCGGGGGCGATTATCAGCCTGCATAAAGGGGAAGCCGAGCGTAACGTGGTCACCCTCAACAGCCGCCAGATGCGGGAATGGCGCAGTCAGTGCGGCATGATCTTTCAGGATTTCTGCCTGGTGCCGCGCCTCGACGTGCTGACGAATGTGCTGCTGGGCCGTCTGAGCCAGACCAGCACGCTGAAATCTTTTTTTAAAATCTTCTCCGACCACGACCGGGCGCACGCTATCGAACTGCTGCAGTGGATGAACATGCTGCCGCAGGCGCTGCAGCGGGCAGAGAATCTCTCCGGCGGCCAGATGCAGCGGGTGGCGATCTGCCGGGCGCTGATGCAGAACCCCAAAATCCTGCTGGCCGATGAGCCGGTGGCGTCACTCGATCCGAAAAACACGACGCGCATCATGGATGTGCTGCGTCAGGTCAGCGAGCAGGGCATCAGCGTGATGGTCAACCTGCACTCCATTGAGCTGGTGAAACGCTACTGCACCCGGGTGATTGGTATCCAGCGCGGCGTGGTGCTGTTTGACGGTCATCCTTCCCGACTGACTGACAGCCTGCTGCAACAGCTGTACGGCGATGAACTTAACCAGATCCATTAACTTCCACAGCAAGAGAACAACTCCGAATGAAACTGACTTCTTTAGCACTACTGATCGGCGTCATGGCGTCGGGTGTCAGCGCAGCGGATGCGCCAGAACAGCTGAATCTGGGGATTCTGGGCGGTCAGAACGCCACCCAGCAGATTGGTGATAATCAGTGCGTGAAGACCTTCTTTGATAAAGAACTGGGTGTGGATACCCGGCTGCGCAACGCCTCTGACTATTCGGGCGTGATTCAGGGACTGCTGGGCGGCAAAATCGATATGGTACTGAGCATGTCGCCCGCCTCTTTCGCTTCGGTTTACCTGCAGGACCCGAAAGCGGTGGAGGTGGTCGGCATCGTGGTGGATGACAAAGATCAGTCACGCGGCTATCACTCCGTGGTGATCGTCAAAGCGGACAGCCCCTACAAAAAGCTGGAAGACCTGAAGGGTAAATCGTTCGGCATGGCCGACCCGGACTCGACCTCCGGCTTCCTGATGCCGAACCAGGCGTTTAAGAAGATGTTCGGCGGCTCGGTGGATGACCAGTATAACCACACCTTCTCCAGCGTCACCTTCTCCGGTGGCCATGAGCAGGACATTCTGGGCGTGCTGAACAACCAGTTTGACGGCGCGGTCACCTGGAGCTCGCTGGTGGGTGACTATAACAGCGGCTACACCTCGGGCGCGTTTGGCCGCCTGATCCGCATGGATCACCCCGACCTGATGAAGCAGATCCGCATCATCTGGCAGTCGCCGCTGATCCCCAACGGCCCGGTGCTGGTCAGCAACAAACTGCCTGCTGACTTCAAAGCGAAAGTGGTGGCGGCGATTAAAAAGCTGGATAAAGACGATCACGACTGCTTCGTGAAAGCGGTGGGCGGTAAGCAGCATATCGGCCCGGCTACCGTTGCCGACTATCAGAACATTATCGATATGAAGCGCGACCTGATGAAAGGCAGCCGCGGCTGACAATCCTTCCTGACATCCCCGCCTCGCGGGGAGAGCGGGACGCGGCCAGCGTCCCGCTGCTTTCACGCCGGAGATCCCCCTTGACCGACTTCGAACACTATTACCAGCGTATCCGCCGTCAGCAAAAACGTGACACGCTTATCTGGTCACTGCTGCTGGTCACGCTCTATCTGGCGGCGGGCAGGGTGGCAGAATTTAATCTGCTCACCGTCTGGCAGTCGCTGCCGCACTTCTTTGACTACCTGCATGAGATCCTGCCGGTGCTGCATCTGCCGCTGCTGTTTGCCGACGGCAAAACAGAAGGCTCGCTGGCCTACTGGGGCTACCGTCTGCCGATCCAGCTGCCGCTGATCTGGGAAACCCTGCAGCTGGCACTGGCGTCGACGCTGCTGGCGGTGGGGCTGGCGGCGGTGCTCGCCTTTTTCGCTGCCGATAACACCCGGACGCCGGTCAGCGTGCGGATGGCGATTCGCGCCTTTGTCGCCTTTCTGCGCACCATGCCGGAACTGGCGTGGGCGGTGATGTTTGTCATGGCGTTTGGCATCGGGGCGATCCCCGGCTTCCTGGCGCTGGCGCTGCACACGGTGGGCAGCCTGACCAAGCTCTTTTATGAGGCGATTGAGTCGGCATCAGACAAGCCGGTGCGCGGCCTGGCCGCCTGCGGAGCCAGTAAACTGCAGCAGATGCGCTTTGCCTTCTGGCCGCAGGTGAAACCCGCCTTTTTCTCCTACAGCTTTATGCGGCTGGAGATTAACTTCCGCTCCTCCACCATCCTCGGGCTGGTGGGGGCGGGCGGCATCGGCCAGGAGCTGATGACCAATATCAAACTCGACCGCTACGACCAGGTCAGCATCACCCTGCTGCTGATTCTGATTGTGGTGTCGCTGCTGGATACGCTGTCCGGTCAGCTACGGCGTCGTGTCACAGGAGAGCGCACATGATCCGTTCCGTTCCCGCTATCGCACAGCTGAAGCAGCAGCACCGCGAGCTTTTCGCCGCGCAGCCGCGCTATCTGCGTCGTCTGGCGCTGATGGCGCTGGCACTCCTGCTCTACTACCTCTATTTCTTTTCGGTGTTCGGGCTGGAGGGATCGCGCCTGCTGGCGGGCTGTCAGCAGCTGGGGCGCTACTTCCTGCGGATGTTTGTCTGGCATGACTTTATGAACTGGCCCTTTGGCTACTATCTGTTGCAGGTCGGGATCACCCTGGGGATCGTGTTCGCCGGTACGCTGACCGCCTCGCTGATTGCGCTGCCGCTGTCGTTCCTGGCGGCGCGCAACGTGATGCACGATCGCGCCGCGAAGCCGCTGGCGTTTCTGATGCGGCGACTGTTCGACCTGCTGCGCGGCATCGACATGGCGATCTGGGGGCTGATTTTCGTTCGTGCGGTGGGCATGGGGCCGCTGGCCGGGGTGCTGGCGATTATCCTGCAGGATGTCGGTCTGCTCGGCAAACTCTACGCCGAAGGGCATGAGGCGGTCGAACGTTCACCGGGCCGCGGGCTGGGGGCGGTGGGCGCGAACAGCCTGCAGAAGCACCGTTTCGGCATTTTCACCCAGTCCTTTCCGCAGTTTCTGGCGCTGAGCCTCTATCAGATTGAGTCCAACACCCGCTCTGCGGCGGTGCTCGGCTTTGTCGGCGCGGGCGGGGTAGGCCTGGTCTACGCCGAGAATATGCGGCTCTGGAACTGGGATGTGGTGATGTTCCTGACGCTGATACTGGTCGGGGTGGTGATGATCATGGATATGATCTCCAGTCGCCTGCGCAAACGCTATATCACCGGGAAGCCGGTGCCACTGTGGCAGCCTGCTGCGCGCGATTAAGCCGTTCGCTGCGCTGTCAGGCGGGCCGGGCTTCGGTCAGCACCAGGCTGCCGATAATCACCGCCAGCAGATTGTTGAAGTCGTGCGCCAGCCCGCCGGTTCCGGTTCGCTCTGGACAGGACGTCCGCCGCGCCGCAGGGCCGGCCGGGTGCGCGCCACCACCACGCGCGGATGAAAGGGTCTGGCGACGTAATCATCGGCACCCCTCTCCGCTTCGGAACCCATCCCGGCCAGCATGAGCACCAGCGCCTCTTTTCCCTGATGACAGCAGCAGACTTTTAACTGATGTTCGCCTGACGCATCCTGCAGGACGTCGCAGACAGCAGGTTCATCATCCACCACCAAAATCGCTGGCTTCATGGCGCGGCCTCAGTGTTATGAAAGCGTTAATTCTGGAGTCTACACAGGCCAGAAAAGTGCGCTGCGGCAGCGTGCTGAAACGTGACACGCCTCGCCCGTGAGTGCGCGGAAGCGTGTACTGGCGCAGCGTTTTGCGGGGTGACACGAGGAGGCAGGAAAACGATTGCGCATCATCGGTGCATTGCACCATAATCGCGCCTCGTTTTGGTTCGGAATTCTCTGAGGCGCATCCGGCTCTGCCAGGTAATCGATTGCGTCGGTAAGTGGCATGGCAATTGCTTTGGGCAGTGGGTCAGTCAGGGAATTCAGGCGATTCCGGCAGGTCAGTATGCAGCGGCCGGTATCCGCGTCCCGGAAACAGAATAATCAGCATGCAACCCCCTTTGGCAAGCGAGACCCACACCGGTGCGGTCTCCTGTATCGAGAGATGATGATGTTAGAAAAACTATTCAAACTCAAAGCGCATAACACGACGGTTCGTACCGAGATTATCGCCGGGATCACCACCTTCCTGGCGATGGCCTATATTCTGTTTGTTAACCCGAGCATTCTGGGCGCGACCGGCATGGATAAGGGCGCGGTATTTGTCGCGACCTGTCTGGCGGCGGCGATTGGCTGTGCGCTGATGGGGCTGATCGCTAACTACCCGATTGCACTGGCGCCGGGCATGGGGCTGAACGCCTTCTTCACCTATACCGTCGTACTGCACATGGGCTACACCTGGCAGATTGCGCTGGGTGCGGTGTTTCTCTCGGCGGTGATTTTCTTTGCGATGTCGCTGTTTAAAATCCGTGAGTGGATTATTACCAGTATTCCGCTGCCGCTGCGCGCGGGGATTGGTGCCGGTATTGGCCTGTTTCTTGCGATCATTGCGCTGGAAGGCGCAGGCATTGTGGTCGATAACCCGGCGACGCTGGTGGGCATTGGCGATCTGACAAAACCGGGTCCGCTGCTGGCGATGCTGGGCTTTGTGGTGATTGTGGTGCTGGAAGCGCGTCGCGTAACCGGTGCCGTACTGATCGGTATTCTGCTGGTGACCTTTATCTCTATGGGCATTGGCCTGTCGCCGTTTGCCGGCGTCTTCTCTGCGCCACCGTCCATCGCACCGACCTTTATGCAGCTGGATATTGCTGGCGCGTTTAACGTCGGCCTGGTCAGCGTGATTTTTGCCTTCCTGTTTGTGGATGTGTTTGATAACACCGGCACCCTGCTGGGCGTCACCAAACGCGCCGGTCTGGCGGATGAGCAGGGTAACGTGCCGAAGATGGGCCGTGCGCTGATTGCTGACAGTGCGGCTGCGCTGTTTGGTTCGCTGCTGGGCACCTCGACCACCACCAGCTATGTGGAGTCGGCGGCGGGCGTGAGTGCCGGTGGCCGTACCGGCCTGACGGCGATCGTGGTCGCCGTGCTGTTCCTGCTGGCGCTCTTCTTCTCGCCGCTGGCCTCCAGCGTGCCGGTTTATGCTACCGCACCCGCGCTGCTGTTTGTGGCCGTGCTGATGACATCCAGTCTGGCGGATATTGACTGGAAAGATATCACCACTGCTGCCCCGGTGACGGTTACCGCGCTGACCATGCCGCTGACCTACTCCATCGCCAACGGCATCGCCTTTGGGTTTATTACCTGGACGCTGGTGAAGCTGCTGAGCGGTCGCGCCAGAGAGGTCAATGCCGCGCTGATTATCCTGTCGATTCTGTTTGTGATTAAGCTGGGCTGGCTGAGCGCCTGATGGTGGGTTTGCGGCGGGAGAGGTTTCACCTGGCAGTGGGCTGGCTCTGAGAGGGTTTCGCCTGTCGGGGGGAGGGAGTTATTACCTGGCGGTGGGCTGGCTCTGAGAGGGGTTCGCCCGCCAGGCGGTGGGGAGTGATTACCTGGCGGCGGGGTGGCACTGAGAAGGTTTCGCCCGCCAGGCGTGAGGGAGTTTCAGTTCGCCCGTGCAGGCGGACGCGTCAAGGGGCGGACGCCCGCCCCTTAACAATCCCGGCGTCCGGCAGCCTCCGCGCCCCGCGTTGCGGGGTACCTTCGTCACGCCCTGCGGCCGACGGACCGTCCGGACTCGCCATCCCTGGCTCGTGCCGTCCTCTCGCCGACGTCCTGTCGGCTCATCCTGGCCTCCGGTTGCTCCTCAGCGCGCCGGATGCCTCTCCCACACCCCCGCCTTTGATATCTTCGTTTCTCCTGAATGGAGCATTGTCTGTTTGCACCGAAGCCAAAAACATTCTTTGAAACTCACCGCAATGAAGTCCTTAACAGTAACAGAAGAGATAACAGCGGGGAGGCAGGCCGGAGCCCGGGCGTCAGGGGGGCGCGGCGACTGGCGCCCCCTTGTCGGTCGCCTGCAGAGGCGAAACTGAAACTGCCCGGTTCACCCGGCGAACGAAACCTGCTCAGCGCCCCTTCGCGCAGCGAACCCCAGCAGCCCAGCCACCAGTTGAACGAAACCTGCTCAGACTCCGCCCGCGCAGCGAACAATCCCAACGCCCGTTCGCGCAGCGAACACCCCCCGGCAGCAACTCTTACCGGAAAGGCGGCTCATTAAACGTCCGCAGCTTCCGCGAATGGAGCTTGTCACCCTCGGCGCGCAGCAGTTCTACCGCATGGATACCAATCTGCAGATGCTCCGAAATCGCACCTTCATAGAAACGGTTGGCCTGACCCGGCAGCTTGATTTCGCCATGCAGCGGCTTATCGGAGACGCACAGCAGCGTGCCGTAAGGCACCCGGAACCGGTATCCCTGTGCGGCGATGGTGGCGCTCTCCATATCGACCGCCACCGCGCGGCTCAGGTTAAAACGCAGCGCCGATGCAGAGTAGCGCAGCTCCCAGTTGCGGTCGTCCGTGGTCACCACGGTGCCGGTACGCAGCCGCTGTTTGACCTCTTCACCTGGCATGTTACTCACCGCTTTGGTGGCGTCATACAGCGCACGCTGCACCTCGGCGATACTCGGCACCGGGATGTCAGGCGGCAGCACGCTGTCGAGCACGTGGTCGTCGCGCAGATAGGCGTGTGCCAGCACATAGTCGCCAATCCGCTGACTTTCGCGCAGCCCGCCGCAGTGACCAATCATCAGCCAGGCGTGCGGGCGCATGACCGCCAGATGATCGCAGATGGTCTTGGCATTCGACGGGCCGACGCCGATGTTAATCAGCGTAATGCCGCGACGGTTGGGTGAGGTGAGATGCCAGGCGGGCATCTGATGCTTCTTCCAGGCCAGATCGGAGAGCATCGCCTCACTGTCTGCCGTATCGGCCGTCAGCACCACGTCCCCGGCGCAGGCCAGACTGTCGTACGGTGTCTCCGGGTCGCGCACCTGCTCGATCGCCCAGCGGACAAACTCATCAACATAACGGGTGTAGTTGGTGAACAGCACAAACGGCTGGAAATGTTCCACGCTGGTGCCGGTGTAGTGGCGCAGACGGGCCAGCGAGAAATCGGTGCGCAGCGCGTCGAAGTGGGAGAGCGGAAACTGAGCGTCGGCGTGGAACAGACCGTCGGTGGTCTCATCCCCAATCTGCGACAGCTCGGTGGTCGGGAAGTGGCGTGCGATACCGGCGCTCATGGTGCGATCCAGTGAGAGATCGGAGCCGTCAATCACGTAGGGATAGGGGATCTCCTGGCGGGAAGGCACCACGTCAATCTCCAGCTCATACTCCTTCTCCAGCATCCCCAGCTGTTCCGCAATGTAGTGGCGCAGCAACGCCGGGCGGGTAATGGTGGTGCTGTAGCTGCCGGTATGCGTAAAGCGTCCCCAGGCGCGCGTGCGATTCTGCTGCGGACCGTCACCGCGCCAGGTGATGCGCAGCTCCGGGTAAACAAACAGTCCCTGCTCCCGGGCGTCGGCATCGGGCAGCGTGCCGTTTTCGGTAAAGGTTTTAATCGCCGCACGCAGTGCATCGACCGCGCCACTGTAAAGGCGCTCAAGTTCATCCAGCGCCTGCTGGCTGGTCAGGTTTTTCCGTAATGTCGGCATGGTTTCTCCTTCCATTTTTTTCCGCAGTTTGCCCCAAGCTTAGCGGGTTTGTTGCAGAGATTGGTGAAGAATGTGTGATCGCCTTTTTTTTGCGCGAACCCGGCGGATAATCTGAGCAGCGTGGCCGGATGTGCCCGTGAGCGGCGCTGAAAGCCTATAAGAAAATCTTCACGATTCAGGCCGGGGTTTTGTTTACGCTGCCCGCGCCAGGAAGACGAAAAGAGGGCAGGACGGCTGGCCGCCCTCGCGCGCTGAACGTTCGTAACGTCGGGGAAATAAACAGGATTGCTACAGCGGGCAGGGCGACGGGGCAGTAAATGCCGTGACAGCCCGAAAAAGTGTGTAACGATGATTAATTTGTCCCGGAAAGACTTTGCATATTTCTCTGCCCACTATCATCATTAGAACTCCTGTCCAGTCTCTTCTGATTTGGTAATCCTTTGCAAAATCCCGGCGTAGCAGTGATGCAGGCGATCAGGCGCACGGCGTGGTACCCGAAACGTCGCGCTTATCGCACGCTCTACTGGCGTGAAATATCGCCATTAGCAGTGCCTATCTTTTTCGAGAACGCCTGTGTGCTGTTGATGGGCGTACTGAGCACCTTCCTGGTCAGCTGGCTGGGCAAAGAGGCGATGGCGGGCGTGGGCCTCGCCGACAGCTTCAACATGGTGATCATCTCGTTCTTTGCCGCCATCGATCTCGGCACCACGGTGGTGGTGGCGTTCAGCCTGGCTAAACGCAACGGCAAGCGCGCCCGCGCCGCCACGCGTCAGTCGCTGGCCATGATGACGATACTCGCCTTCGTGCTGGTGATCGCCATCGAGTTCTGGGGGCATCTGATTATTGATGCGATTGCGGGATCGGCCGAACCCAAAGTCAAAGCGCTGGCGCTGAGCTACCTCCAGACCTCCGCCTGGAGCTATCCGGCCGCCGCTATCACCCTGATTGGCAGCGGGGCGCTGCGCGGCGCAGGCAACACCAAAATTCCGATGCTGATTAACGGCGGCATGAATATCCTTAACATCATCATCAGTAGCGTGCTGATCTACGGCTGCTTCTCCTGGGACGGTTTAGGGTTTATCGGTGCCGGGCTGGGGCTGACCATTACCCGTTATATCGGGGCAATCGCCGTGATTTACGTGCTGATGATCGGCTTTAACGCCTCCCTGAAAATCACCCTGTCGAGCTATTTCCGGCGCTGGAACAGCAGCATCCTGATGGAAGTTTTAGGTATCGGCGTGCCTGCCAGCATCGAGTCGGTGCTGTTCAACGGCGGTAAACTGCTGACCCAGGTCTTTGTCGCCGGGATGGGCACCAGCGAGATTGCCGGTAACTTTATTGCCTTCTCGGTGGCGTCGCTGATCAACCTGCCGGGCAATGCGCTGGGGTCCGCTTCGACCATTATTACCGGCACCCGGCTGGGTAAAAATCAGGTGTTTCAGGCGGAGCGCCAGGTGCGGCATGTTTTCTGGCTGGCGACGATCTGTCTGAGCGCGATAGCGCTGATGACGGTGCCGCTGGCCGGATTGCTGGCGCGCTTTTACACCAGCGATCCGGAGGTGATAAACGTGACAAAACACCTGCTCTGGCTCAACGCCCTGTTCATGCCGCTCTGGGCCGCCTCCTGGGTGTTGCCCGCCGGGCTCAAGGGCGCACGCGATGCGCGCTACACCATGTACGTGTCGATGTTCAGTATGTGGGGCGCGCGCGTGGTCGCGGGCTATCTGCTCGGCATTGAACTGGGCATGGGCGTCACCGGCGTCTGGCTGGGGATGTTCCTCGACTGGACGGTGCGCGGCGTCTTCTTCTGGTGGCGACTCAACAGCGGCAAGTGGCTCGATCGCTATCGTCAGATGCTCGCTAAAATCGGTTAGCGGCCTGCTCACGCCTTCTCCGCTGGGGGGAAGGCGTGGGGCTTCCCGGTCTGAAACACTTCCGCCGTCACCTCTCCAGACTTTTACGCTACCGTTCAGGCCGTTGCACAATGCGCGACGCGCCCGGCCCGGCTATCGTCATTCGGATGCCCTGACCCGATAATCAGAAAGGTGATTCTATGAACCGTTTTACAACGGCGCTGGCGCTTCTGCCGCTGCTCTGCAGCACGCCAGTTTGGGCAACGACCTTTGTTTATGTTTCGAATGCGGAATCGGGCACCGTCTTCCGCTATGCGCTAAATGAGGCCACTGGCCGCCTGCACTGGCGCGGCGATACTCCCGCCGGGAAAAGATTATGCCGCTGGCGGCCAGTCCCGATGGCCAGCACCTCTATGGCGCGCTGCGCAGCCCGCCTTAGGCCATCGTCAGCTGGCGCGTGACCCGTCCGCATGGCGACCTGCAAAGAATGGCGGTGACACCGGTCGCGGCCAGTTTTCCGTGGATCACCACCGATAGAAGCGGTCACTTTCTGCTGGCGGCCTCCTATGACAGCAATATCGTCACCAGCAACCGGATCGATAGTCAGGGCAGCGTGACAGAGCAGGTCACGAGGGAGGTGAAGACCGGGCCGCACGCCCATTCGGTGATCACCGACGTCAGCAATCACGCCCTGTACGTCGGCAACCTGGGCACCGTCGGGTGCTGCAGTATGCCTTCAGTGACGATGGCGTCATCACCCCGCTGGGAAAGGGGGGCGTTCAGGGCGAGAAAAACAGCGGTGCGCGGCATTCGGTGATCTCACCGGATAATCGCTTCGTCTATAACCTCGCGGAGATGAGCGGCACCATCACCCAGTTCCGGCGGGCTGCAACGGGTGGCAGAAGCCCCCGCCGGTATAGAGGCTAACTGGGTTACGCTTATCGCGCAGTAAAGCGGCGCCGTCCGGTTGGCGGCTGGTCGGGCAGAGCGCGTTATGCCAGTTCCGGCATAAGCAGTGCAGAAATTTTTGGTTCAGATCCGGCGGATAAGCGGGTTTACTCAGGACATCAACTGATGCGGAGAGTCTGAGATGAAACAGAAACTGAAAGCCTGGTTTGAACAGCTGCTAAGCGGCCCTGCGGCGGAAGACGCCGGACGCGATATTAACGTCGAACTGCTGCTACCGCTGAGCCAGCTCTATGGGCTGGAATATTACCCGGCGGTGCATCGCTACCATGAAAAATAGCGGTTGTTATCTTCCCGGTTAAGGGCATGGAGCAGATCAACCGCCTCCGCACAGAGCCGGTGCAGATTGAGATCATCCCATCGACTCAGCCAAACTACTCCATCGTTAATCTGACCAGTAAACCTGAATTTCCGCTGGCGCTGGGTCTGAATATGGACAATAGCGGGCAGAGAAGCACCGGTGTCGGCCAGCTTTCCGCCTCGCTGGTGGGGAACAATCTTCTGGGATGGCCGTTCGCTGGTTTGTGAGCGGCGGTCGCAGCAGTGCGTTCAGCGACTGGCGTGACGCGCAGACTTTTCAGGCGGGTGTCAGCGTGCCTTATGGCTACGGGCTGCTGGATTACAGCTACAGCTGGAGCAACTACCACAGTCGCTTCAACGCGAACAGCTTCGACTGGTACAGCAACGGCGATAACATCTCAAACCGCCTCAGCGGTTCGTGGGTCCTGTTCCGCAATGGAGAGATCAAAACCGGTGTTCAGGCCGGACTCAGCCACTATGTCAGCCATAACTGGCTGAATCAGGCACTGCTTCAGAGCAGCAGCCGCAAAATCACCAGTCTGCAACTCGGCGTGAATCATACGCAAAAAGTGGCAGGCGGCGTGGCCACCTTCAATCCGATGCTGAGCCGCGGGATGCCGTGGTTCGATGCCGAAAGCGACAGCGGTAAACGCGACGATCTCCCCAAAGCGCAATTCCGCAAGTGGAGTGTCAGCAGCAGCTATCAGCGACCCTTGACGCAGAAAATGTGGTGGCTCAGCAGCCTGTACGCCCAGTGGTCGCCCGATCGCCTCTACGGCAGCGAACGCCTGACGATAGGCGGTGAAAGCTCGGTTCGCGGCTACAAAGAGCAATACCTCTCCGGCGATGTCGGCGGTTATCTGCTGTGGCTGGCATTGCACGAAACGATTACCCGTAATTACCGGTGCCGCTCAATGTGGCAATTGTTGAAAAAGTCCATCACTTTATGAATACCGTCAGTTCATTCCCTGGTGGAAAACATGGACTGACAAAAGAGTAACGCTATTGAAATCACTTATTTAGAATGGATTAAGTCTTATAGTTATAGTGATTAATGATAATCTGGTTAGTGGCAATACTATAAATTTATAGTCCTGCCGCTAATATGAGTGCGAAATTTTTTTAAACCATTAAGAAGTTAAGTTTATTATTTAATGTGTCCATATCTCACTCACTGGCTGAAAGTTTTATCTAATCCTAGAAGCAGATCAAAACCAAGGCGTTTATTCTTTCGCATTCAGAAACTGATCCCGATAAACTTTAGGAGACAAGCCAAACTGTTTTTTGAATGAACGGCTAAAATGAGTGCTGTGAGTAAATCCCCATTCAAAAGCAACTTGTGAGATAGGCTTATCTTTTAATGCGATGTTTTCCAGATCCCGGCAACAAAATTCCAGACGTTTCCCCCAGATATATTGTGCTAAAGGTATGTCTTCACTATCAAAAATTCTATATAAGGAGCTAACTGACAAACCCAGGTCTGATGCGATCGTAGCAACCGAAAGCTCTGATTCAGCAAGATTCATCTCGATATATTTTTTGATTCTTTTCAGGTGATAAGATTTAACAGAAGTCAGCTGAGTTTGATTATTCTGAGGCATGCTCTGCAGTGCGCCGGCAACCATTTGCAAAATTGCACCAGATACACCTGACTGTGCCTCAAGCGGAAGAACGGAAAGCTGTTCTAATGAAGTGAGAAAATTCGATAACAGATTGCCCATGGCGTGCTGTCCAGATATCTTATATGCACATAACCTCTCAGGTGCAGTAACATGTTGTTTTAAAAGCATACGTGGAATTCTGAGGACGAGTTTCTCAAAATCATCGTTAAACCCCATACGATAAGGGCGTGTGCTATCAAAAAGGATAAAATCCCCCGGTTGAAGTCGAGCTGACCTGTCATCCTGTTCGAGATAACCATTTCCTTTCAGCTGCAAACTGAAGAGGAAGTACTCATCATCACACTTGTCCATTCTGATCTGACGGCTATTACGGGATACAGTCTGACTACAGGCGTTCAATTTCATGACATCTATTTCTGCGACACGGTCATGGAGAAGCTCAGCATGAATAGCTTTCGCCGGTGAGGAAGTTGTCATGGCTAAGTCCAGAGCAACAAAACGCTCACAAACGATTTGATGCCAGAAATCGTAACGTTGTGATTGCGGAAGCGTGTGAGTGCTGATCAACATGTTAATTCCCCATTCCTGATGTACCCAACAAACGTTGCAAAAAAGATGCCCTGATGACACTGACAGTAAATCTGGTCAAAGGAATCGGTAAATACAATCAATTCATCTCAAAAGTTTCCTCAAAGCAGATGCGGTTATGGTGCACATTGCCAGAGTCGCACCAATGAGAGGCCCATCACAGGTTTGCATGCCTCGTAAAGGTGCAACAGAGCTTGCAGTAAGTTTGAGCATGGATGGCGATAAGGCAGGTGCAATGGAGGGTGGTGGCTGGCTGTAATAATCCCCGGAGCTTTCTCAACAAACAAAGAAAAAAATTACAACGTCAACACCGGGGTAGAAATAATGGTAATGCGCAAAATGATAGCGAGTCTGCTGGCCGTTTCTGGTTGTTATACCTTTTCCGCTTCAGCTTATGATACTTTTGATTGGGATTCTCCCTGGGCTTTTGGCGACTGGGGCGGAATGAGAGAGGAGCTCAGTAATGAGGGATTTAATTTCGGGCTTCAATATCTGAATGAAACTGCGGCAAACGTTGCTGGAGGCTATGATACCAGTACAGATGTGGGTACATCGGACCAAACAACAGCCTTGTTCAGTTATGACCTGAGCAAAATGACCGACGTGGATGGCCAGTTAAGCGTCATCCTGACAAACCGCAATAACCATCGTCTCATTACCAGTGAAAGGACCAGTGATCCCCGTTCAGGCACAATCCCAAACCTCACCCAGGAGGTGTGGGGATATGGTTCTGTTAACCGTATTACTCGCCTGTCATATACGCAGGGCATCGCTGACAGGAGGTTCCAGCTTACTTTCGGGAAAATGACGCCCACTGCCGATTTTTTTCCGAGCTATCCAGAATTCCAGTCTCTTTTAAACAGCGGTACTGTCCCGGGGATCAGTCCTATCTGGTACGGCTGGCCCATTGGTTCGTGGGGAGCACACCTTACCTGGAATATTACGCCGGAAGTGTATCTTCGAGCAGGAGTATTTCAGCAGAACCCTGAGTTGACAAAAAATGATAAGGGTATGTCTCTGACCTTCTCTGGTGGCCAGGGTGAAATATATCCTGTACTGCTGGGATGGCGCCCTCACTGGGGACCCAAGAATCTCACCGGCAATTACTTCATCGGGGCTTTTTACAGTAATGTAACGGCTGATGATGTTTATGAAGGCAAAAATGGTGGTGCAGAGGCACTTAACCCTTCAGAAGGTTATAAAAAGCACAATAATAAGCGTGCTGCGTGGATATATTTAGACCAGCAATTAACAGGTCCTGGTGGCGAGAGTAAACAGGGGCTGAAAGCTTATATTAATGGTGAAATTAACGATAAAAGTACATCAGTGCTCCAATATGCATATGGTGCGGGAGTCTATTATACAGGTCTTTTTGATAACCGCCCTGATGACGTTATCGGATTTGGTACTTCTTACATTAAAATTAACGACAGATGGTCTGATAACAGGTCGATCGCGAACAATATCGCAGGAATAACTGATTATTCTAACCCGCTTTATTTGCCGCCAGGAAGTGGAGAGCTTTCCACCGAAATCTTTTATCGAATCAAAGCAACAGGCTGGCTGACACTTCAACCCAATATCCAGTATTACCACTCACCAGGTGCGGTTAACCGTGTACCTAATGCATGGGTTATTGGTATACAGACGAAAATTGATTTTTGATTAACAGGAGAGAGTTGGATGATTAAATTTACCCCTTTGACTATGGCAATTATTATTGCCTGTTGCCAGTATGCTCATGCTGAGGAGCCAGGGAAAAATAAGCCCTGGATGAACCAATCGCTTGAGGCTGATCAACGTGCTGAAATGCTTATGAAAGCAATGTCGCTGGACGAAAAAATTCGCCGGGTTCACAGTGAAATGGCGCTTCCTATTTTAGGATTTGACGTACCAGCAGGCGCTATCGGTTCTGCAGGTTATGTGCCAGCTGATAACAAACTGGGGATTCCAGCTTTGCAGGTCAGCGATGCCAGCCTGGGTGTGACCAATCCTGCGGATGTCAGACCAAAAGATGGTGCTACTGGTTTGCCGTCGGGGTTATCGAGCGCGGCAAGCTGGGATCCGGTATTAAGTTATCAAAACGGGCAACTCATCGGTAATGAAGCCTGGAGTAAAGGATTTAATATCTTACTTGCTGGAGGGATAAACCTGGCACGAGATCCACGCAATGGGCGAAATTTCGAGTATTACGGCGAAGACCCGTTACTTGCAGGCATTCTGGTGGGAAACAGTATTCGGGGCATACAAAGTCAGCATGTTCTTTCTACGATAAAGCATTTTGCGATGAACGATCAGGAAACTGCTCGTCAGGGGATGAGTGCAGATATTGCAGAAGATGCGATGCGCGAAAGCGATCTGTTAGCATTCAAAATTGCGATGGAGATTGGGCAACCGGGCGCAGTAATGTGCGGCTATAACCGGGTAAATGGCATCTATGCGTGCGAAAACGAGGAGCTGTTGCAGAAAATACTGAAGGATGACTGGAAGTACCGTGGATTTGTAATGTCAGACTGGGGGGCAGTTCATAGTGAGGGAGCCGCACTCAAAGGACTGGATATCGAAATGGGGTCTCAGTTAGATAAGCTGCTTTATGGAAATGTCTGGTTTGATAAACCCCTGGCAGAGGCAGCCAAAAATAAGCCTGAATATGCGACTCGTCTGGATGACATGAACCGCAGGATTTTACGTTCCCTCTTTGATAGCGGTTTATTTGATCATCCCCCCACCATCACTCCGATTGATTACAAAAATCATGCTGAAAAGGCCCAGCATGCGGCAGAAGAAGGAATGGTATTGTTGCGAAATGAGTCCCGATTCCTTCCTTTAAAAGATAAAGAACAAAACATCCTCGTGATTGGGGGCAATGCAGATATCGGTGTACTGACAGGGGCAGGGTCATCACAGGTGACCCCACCAGGAGAGCCGCCAATGATGGTTCATACGGGTGGAGAAGGAATGCTGAATTCACTACGGGATCAGACCTGGTTTAAGTCATCCCCACTGGTGGCATTGAAGGCTAATTTACCGAAAAGCAACATTACATTTAATGATGGCCGTAATGCGGGTGAGGCGGCAGCATTAGCGAAAAAAGCCGATATCGTTATTGTATTCGCAACGCAATGGATGATGGAAAGTTATGACGCCTTCGATTTGTCATTACCGGATGGTCAGGATGCGATGATTGAAGCTGTAACGAAATCTAACCCGCATACTGCTGTTGTCCTGGAAACGGGTGGCGCCATAAGTATGCCCTGGCTGAATAAAACTAAAGCGGTTCTTCAGGCCTGGTATCCGGGCTCCGCAGGTGGTCCGGCTATTGCTAATATTCTCACGGGCGTTGTTAATCCATCGGGTCATCTGCCGGTGACGTTCCCCAAAAACCTTGCGCAATTACCAAGACCCGAAATTGTCGGGTTTGGTCTCTCTGATCACGCTAAAGTGAATGTGGATTACAACATTGAAGGTGCTGATGTAGGTTACCGGTGGTTTGCGCGGCGAAATGAGAAAGCCTTGTTTCCGTTCGGGTTTGGCCTTTCATACTCAACGTTCACTTTTAAAGGCTTGCAGGTTGACTCTGCAAATCCGCTGAAGCTGAGCATGAGTGTCAAAAATGTGAGTGATACAAAAGGGAAAGTCGTTCCGCAGTTTTATCTGCACAGTGTGAATAGACGCTCTGCTACCAGATTGCTGGGCTGGGACAAGGTGGAACTTGCCCCCGGTGAAGAGAAACGCGTGGTAATCACAGTGGATCCACGCCTTCTGGCTGATTACTCATCCAGGAATAAGAAATGGGAAGTGGCTGCAGGGGATTACATGGTGGTTGCTGGAGCTTCCTCAGAGGACCATGCTGAAAAAGCAACAGTGCAACTGAAACATGCTACGTATACAGACACTGCGGTCAGCCATTAATAAACGGCCTCGTAAGAGGCCATAAATAATGACTACTTGAGATAACATGGGGGTAGGTAAAAACTGACGGTCAGCATGATGGTTCAAGGGTTGATTCAACAATTATGCTCAATTCGGGAGGCATAAAGCTCCCTCTGACTGGAGATGCCACAGCATGAAATATATGCCGGTTTGCGTTGATGGCATGGAGTCCTGTGGAGGCTTACCGCACTGGTGAGCTATCGGGGCGAAGTAACAGACGATATGCGCAGGATACAAGTGCTACGGCCAACATTAAAGCCAGGCATTCATTCATAGCCGTTTTAACCGGTACAGCAGACATTCCCGCCTGGCTGGCTAACAGAAAACACATGTTTCCATCCAGAGCCGGAGCGGCAGTCCTGACCCAGCATCTTAAAAACCCACCAAGTAGAAAAAAGGGGATAATAGTCAGAATGATTAGTTGCGGACTAAGAAAATAAGGTTGAACAGAAAAACGGTAAAGAAATGCTATACAGGCGCCAGCAACCACGCCGATGAACATGGTTAAGGCCATATCATAAGGTTTTTTTAGGCTTGCTAACGCCATTGTAAATATGCATGTCCCCAGCGTAACAATCTCACCTGCTTTCCAGCCACTCAGATAAAAAAAACATGCGCACAGCAAAACACCAGCGCTTGCTAATGTTGCAAAAAGTAAAGCGTTAATTTTATCCTGGCGTTTTTGAGCAGGATCGTTAATTAAAGATTTGGAACGCCACGTTAACAACTCTCTATACCAAACCTCATCTGCAGTCGTTTGTGTATAACGTGCTGTGATGAGTGTAACTACGATGACACCGATGAAGGTACACTGAATGCGAGATAATGCGAGTTCCCAGGCGTACTGTGTATGCATTAAGGCTGGTGCCAATATTATAATTATTGTCACTGCCATCATTTGTGGTGCATAACCTTTTGTACCCTGGCTAATTCGCATCATAAATATAGCAATGAATACAGTCAAAGAAATTATAGCGATAATTATCCATGCCTGATTTGTGGCTTTTAGGATAGCAAGCCCCAGTAATGCCCCAATAAGGGTGCCTATTAAACGATAGGCACCCCGCTGCAACATCATTCCTCGATTACTTTGAGATATGACCCATACAGGCATTGCTGCCCAATAGGCGTTCTCAATTCCAGACAACACTGCAATTGAAAATGATAACCAGGCCGCAATACTGAGCCGTAGAGCATGAGAAATGTGTATGTTCATGAATTTTTATTAAGGTTGTCAATCAATCATTAAACTGTATCTTTGTGATTAGACGAGGTGCTGTTTCAACCAATAATAAACCAACAAAAGCACAGGTTATTGAAACAGCTCCCACAATCAGCATAGGGGCCTTCAGACCAATATGATCAGCTATTCCACCGGCAATAACAGGCATTATCACTCCACCAACGAGTTCACTTATGGCTGTCGGTACACCTACTGCGGCGCCAATCATATTCCCTGGAACTGACTCACCAGGAATAATTGCGAGAAAAAGTGGTGCAAGGCTGAAACCAAATATTCCGGCAATGAACAGGAAAGAAAACATAGAGACAGGAGAATGTGTGTAAAACACGAACCCAAACATGAGTATTCCATAAGCGGCGGCACAGGTAACAAGGACAGCCCGCCTTCCGACATAGTCAGAAATTGCAGGGCCGGCAATCATGCCAATAAAACCGCCAAATCCCCAGCCGGATACAATCAAACCCGCAGTAGACAATGGCAGGGATTTCACTTGGGTGAGATACAAGGTGACAAAAGTCGAAAAGACAAAGAGTCCAGTCTGGAACAATGAGCCGATGATGGTTGTTAACCAGATATTGCGATAACGTAACACCTGCCAGATATTCTTTTCAGGAATGCTTTGTGAAGCGTTCTGTGTAATATGTGGCGACTTCATGATCCTTATCAGCCATAGGGTGATAGCGAAACCCGGAATCCCCAGAATGAAGAAAACCCAGTGCCATGACATATACCCACTCATCTGAGTAGCAATGATTGGACCCAGTCCGATCCCAAGTAAAGGAAAAAAGGATTGATGCAGTCCCAGATTTAATCCTTTCTTTTCTGGCCGGGAGAAATCGGAGATTGCGGCCACACTACTGCTGAATACGCCACCCTCTCCAATTCCAAGAAGTCCTCTGACTATTAACATCTCACTAAAGCTTTTTACGACACCAGTAAAACAAGTCATAAGAGAAAAAAATGCCGATGAGAAGATCAATACTTTCTTTCTGCCAATTCTATCCGATAGATTACCCAGACCCCATGATGATACAGCCCAGGTCAGGGCAAGCACAGACGCAATTGCTCCAGCCTGTAAATTGTTAAGACCCAGGGCGGGTATCAGTATCGGAAACAAATAAACAACGACCAGTCTATCAAGCCCCACCACGCCGAAAAGCAGGGCGAGCATTATAACCATACGTTTCTCATAACGAACATCATCGGGCGAAAATTTGCTCATCATCTTACCCTATTTAATATAGTTTTAATCAGGACTCTTCTTCGTCTGAAAAAGTGTTAACTGCATTATCAAATAGTGGAGCCTCATTTATGTGAACAGGGCGCAAAGACTGGTTGTTGAAAATTAGACGGGTGACATCATTTCGCGAATAGTGGCCAACAGCATCCCCTGAAATCTTGGCCATGGTTACAGCATCAAGATTTATATCAGCATAAAGAATACCTTCTTCGTCTTCTTCAAGGGGGGTAACAAGAGAAGCGCCATCAGGACCATAAATGCGTGTGAAACCGCCACCAGTTTTAAGCAGTGCGCGTTGTTCATCGGTTGAGCATAAAAGATCGACAGTATCCTGAGGCGTCACTGCACAGGGCGCAATGACATAGCACTGGCCTTCAACGGCATAGGTGCGTGAAACAGCGGTATTTACCTCCCCACCGATTGCGGGCGTCACTTCAGTATAAAGTGAAAAACTTGGCCACGCTGCAACATGAATTTGTTCATGCTGGCTGTACATGGCAAATTTTGTCAGAGGCTGAATATGTTCCCAACAACATAATGCACCTAGTTTACCCAATGCAGTTTCGTGTACGGCAATATCACCGCCATCGCCCTCTCCGAATACAAGACGTTCAGCATGCGTAGGTTTAAGTTTGCGACGAGTAGCGATGGTTTTGCCTTTATCGTCAATTATTGCCTGTGACATATACAGGCTGCCGTTATCTCTCTCAGTAAATCCCATGACAAGATGAACCCGGTTATCAGCAGCAGCTTTCTCAAGTCTCTGATATTGTTCACTTCCGACGATAAGAGCTTGTTTATGGTATTCAGTCATAAACTGCATTGCCCATACAGGAGCGCCAAGCCAGACAAACCATGGATAACCAGGCAGAAAATTTTCAGGGAACGCAACCAGACTGGCACCGTTTTTTGCAGCTTCGGTAATGATGGTTATGGCTTTGTCAATGCTGGCATTGAGGTTCATATAGACAGGCGCAGCCTGCACAGCGGCAACACGATAGGCATGAGAATGGGTGGTCATACTGAATTCCTTAAACAGGAGGGGATTCTCACTATCATTAGGTAAATTCAGTTAACGGAGTGAACCCTGTTTCCTGCTTGTTTTGACCTCACTTATTCCCTGCAACGGTTATTCTATCTTGTGACCAGTGCCGGTAGCGTCATCAAAATGTTAAGCGTTAAAAATCCCGACCGGGCTGGACTGGCCTCGCGTTCGCAGACAAATCATGAGAATGGAATCGACCTGACCGCGAGGGGATCGGTCTGAAGGTACTGACTGGTGACGGGGCGACTATCGACACCACAACGGCTGCTGGCAAGCTTGTCTTCAGGATCTTTGCTGCACTGGCGGAGTTTGGGCGCGAACTGATTGCTGAACGAACGACTGCAGGCCGGGCATCAGCAAGAGCCCGCGGGCGGAACGGCGGCCGGCCAGCATGGAAGCGGGATTACCCGTATCGTTTGCTAACTGACTGAAAACAAAAAACGCCATGGAATTTACTGGAACTCCATGGCGTTGAATCTGGCTCCTCTGACTGGACTCGAACCAGTGACATACGGATTAACAGTCCGCCGTTCTACCGACTGAACTACAGAGGAATTGTTGGAACGAGGCGCATAATATCCAGCGGGCGAGGGGATGTCAAAGCCTGATTGCACCTTTATGACTGGCTGCTGAATAAATCAGCATTTTGCTGAAATTTCCTCAGGTTAGAAGGTATTCCTCTCCTCTGATTGTAAAATAAGATCAGACAGATTTCTCCTGGTATGCGACTGCCTTGTAGCGAACGGCCATCCGTTACTCCCTGCACGCTCAGGGCGCTGCGCCCACTGGCATAAGCCCGCTCCGAGCCTGTCGTAGCGTTGAGACAATTTACTAGCTCATCACAGTTTGGCGAAGCCGCCAGAACAATGGCAGGATAATCTTTGCTCATCAGATTTACCTGCAGAAGTTCTCAGAATAGACCGGTGGAGATGTCATCGGGCGTCCTGAAAAGAAGCAGGCAGCTAAAGGAGGTGTGGTTAGCGGGATAATGTAAAAGCCGTAGCGATAAATCTGACCACATCACTCATTCAAAGGCTTCCTTATCGCCACGTATCTCAGGCATAAGCCTGAGGTAACGCAATAAAGGAGTCAGCGCACTGTTTAAAGATGTCGACATCATTCTTCCTTACTTATTTGTTTCGGATAGCAAACCGGCATGGCAGGGGCAGCCCGGCCAGCAAAGTCTGAAAGAGTGAGTGAACAGAAAAAGTGTTTGGTTCCCTGTGCGGACAAGTGGCGAGCAGATGTGATGGAGTTAAAATAGTCGCGATGATGAAAGGAAGGTCAGGTAAAGAGTAAAACAGGATCGGTAAGCAAAAAGCCCGCTCAGGTTTCCCTGAGCGGGCTTTTCAAATTCTGGCTCCTCTGACTGGACTCGAACCAGTGACATACGGATTAACAGTCCGCCGTTCTACCGACTGAACTACAGAGGAATCGCTGGAACGAGGCGAATATTAACGGTGACGCACGTAAGTGGCAACAGCAAAAAAAGGGTTTAGCATTCAACTGGCTAGCTTTAAGACGATGCGATCGCGATTTAAGCAATTTGCACGCTGTCAGTGGCGATTCGGCTCAGGGGATCCTGCTGGTAGAACTGGCGCAGATGCTGATACATGGCCGGAAAGCGCTCAGCCAGCAGAACCGGGGCGGTAAAAAAGTACTCAGAGAGTACGGCAAAACATTCTGCCGGATCGCTTGCGGCGTAGGGATCGATAGTCGCCGCCTGTTCGCCGACCAGCTCGACCTCACTCTCTATCTCCGCCATCGCGGCATGCAAATCCTTTTCCCATTGCGCCACGTCGCGCAGCGGAATCACCGGCACGCCGCTGGTGTAGCCACTGCCGCGCGCATCAAGCTTGTGGGCGACTTCGTGGATCACCAGATTGAAGCCAGAGAGATCGAAAGAGTCCTGAATATCGAGCCAGTTAAGCACCACCGGCCCCTGCGTCCAGCTCTGACCGGCGTGAACGGCAGGCGCACTGTGAACCAGCCCATCCTCATCCTGCCACTGATCGTCCACCTTAAACGGCTCTGGATAGATCAGCACGTCATGGAAACCGTCCAGCCACTCCAGACCCAGTTTCAGCACCGGCAGAGAGAAGAGCAGGGCGATGCGCACGCTGCGCAGTTCATCCAGCTCTGTTCCTTCCAGCGGCACCAGCTTCTTCTGTTGCAGGAAGCGTTTGGCCAGCGCTGTAAGCGCCTGCTGTTCGGCTTCACTGAGCAGGCTGAAGATAGGCTGAGCCAGCCCCTGCTGCCAGGGCAGCGCAGCCAGAAGGGTGTCGTTTTGCGTTTTCCAGGGCCATTTAAACATCGCAACTCCTGCACAGAACCGGACTCTTTCGCTATCCTGACGCGCCAGATATAAAAATGCCAGCATCAAATGCTGGCACCTTTGATCTGACTGCAGGCCTGAGGGCTGTCTATTCAACCCGTTAGCGTGGCCGTTGTCTGTGATACAGCGCGCAAAGCGCAGGGCTGAAGGGCTAGTTGCGTCCCACCCGCTGAAACTCAATCACCCAGACCCAGGGATTCACTTCCCAGCTCGTGGCGCCATACTGTTTTTGCCAGGCTTTGCGATAGGCCTCTTTCGGCGACTCTGAGTTCACGTTCATGGTGAAGAAGTTATTGAGGAAGTGCGAATCGGTCTGTACGCCCTCCGCCATAATGTCATCTTCGCTGATGTCCTGAATCTTCTCAGCGCGAACGCCGGTGATCTCCAGATTGATGCGGCTGGCCCAGCGCGGCATGTGGATGGCGGTTTGCCAGCCAAACTCTTCCGCTTTCGGACTGCTCATGGCGTGCTGGCCCAGCTCATTGCTGTCGGCGCGGTACTGACAATATTCCGGCAGGCGGAACGGCGTCGGGTCGCGCTCATATTCGGCCAGGTCGTTCTCCGGCACCATCGGACCGCGCCAGGTTTCGCGTACCCACAGCAGATCACCCGGTTTACCATAAGGGCAGTGATAACTGATGTCGCTCATCGACATCAGTTTGTAGCCGTGCAGATGATTCGCACTGACATCAAAAGCGTGCACGCCTTCATGATGATCCTGACCCGGACCAAAAGCCTGAGTTTTCATAATGCGCCGGGTTTGCGTTTGCTGGCCAACCAACAGGGCACGGACACGCTGTTCGGAAAAAAGAATCGGCCGTTCTTTCATGGAATACCTCTTGTTATTAGTAAAACCCGGTTACTGCTGAATACGTCCATTTGCTTCACATCTCATAACTATCATAAAAGCTTTAAATCATTTTGCTTAATAATTTGTCGCCTGACAGTCGCTTTAAAATTGTCACAGAAGTAGTCAGAATTGCGTAAAATGCAAAATGTGCACCAGAGCTTATCATGCAACCTTCGCGAGGCGATGAATAGCCGGGATACAGTACGTTATAACGGTAAAAATGGGAACCTTTTCAGATTTTTTCCCCTGTCAGCGGCCACACTTTTACAAATAATGTCGTGACAAAAGCGTGTTCAGTACGCTCCGGTAAGGCTATCTTCTCGGTATTAAACATTACCGCTGTTAAACTAATATTCCTGACCACAATTTATTAAGGAAAGGCTGAAAACTGATGAAATTGCGGTTATTGTCTGACAGAGATGCTATACAGATGATCCAGATCTCATTTTTCTGCCGGAAATCGCTGGCAGCCCCGCTCTTATCAACCGCTCTGTAAAGAAAATGTCATTAGCCAGTCGCTATGATGGCCTGACGTTCGCGCACCGATCACGACAGAGAATCAGCTGTCGATCACCACAGGGAGATAGACTATGTCACTTACACTCTGGCAATCCCGTTATGAAAGCTGGTTTCAGGCGAACTGGATCCATGACGACGGCGCGCACGATATCGCCCATCTGCGTCGTGTCTGGATGAGCGCGCAGCGTATCCTGAACGGTACTCCCGCAGATCCGCTGGTGGTGCTCACCGCCTGCTATTTTCACGATGTGGTCAATCTGCCGAAGAATCATCCGGAACGTCATCTGGCCTCTACTTTTGCCGCCACGGAAACCCAGCGCATTCTGCAGCAGGATTTCCTCGATTTCCCGGCTGAAAAGATAGAGGCGGTGATGCACGCCGTGAAAACCCACAGCTTCAGCGCCGGTATTCCGCCTCAGACACTGGAAGCGAAAATCGTTCAGGATGCTGACCGGCTGGAATCGCTGGGCGCCATCGGGCTGGCACGGGTGTTCTATACGGCCGGAGCCCTGAACCGTCCGCTTTTCGACAGTCAGGACCCGCTGGCAAAAGATCGCGAGCTGAATGATGCGCTGTGGACGCTGGATCATTTCCAGAAAAAGCTGCTGCGTCTGCCGGAAACGATGCACACCGAAGCGGGGCGGATGCTGGCTGAACATAATGCGGATTTCCTGGTGCGCTACATGGCGAAACTCTATGCAGAGCTTCAGGGTAATCTGGTGGGAATGGATGAGGCCGTACTGCGCGATTTCACGCCGCTGCGCAGTGAATATTAAATTTTTATGACAGTATATTAATCGAAACGGTCATCCGGTAGCGTGTGAGCAATAACAAAAAAGGAGCTGCCTGATGACCGAAACTGTTAATTTAACGATTAAAATTGATCCTGAATTGAAAGAAACGATTAAACAGCTGGCGCTGGAAAACCAGGTTTCCATGAGTCAGGAGATTGTGCAGCGTTTGCAGGCCAGCCTGGACACGCATCCGCATCCCGCGATTGATAATCAGGACATTACCGAAGAGACGGCGGAAGCCTCAGCCGCTTCTGATGCAAAGGCCGATGGATTAAGCGCCAGCGAACTGAAACAGATACGGCTGCTGCTGAAAAAGCAGAGCAAGAAGAAGAAATAAAAATAAAACCCGTCGCCAGACGGGTTTTTTTGCATCAGGCTGGATTGTTTTGTGGTGAGACAGTGCCTGCGAAGAGAACAGGGTCAGATCGGAAAGACGCAAAAACCGTCATCCCTGACACGCTCGACCCGCGCCATCCCTGGCGCGGGACGCTTTCCTCTTCTGATCCTGTTCCCTGCGCATTGAGCTTATTCGTTGCTGTTGAACTCGCTTTGTCTGGGCCTGCATCATTAGATGGGTTTTCTTTTCAGGAATCAGGATTTCAGCTGACGGATATGGGGCAGCAGCAGCTGTGCCACCGCAGCGAACACCGGGACCACCACCGAGTTACCAAACTGCTTATAAGCCTGCGTGTCTGAGACCGGAATGCGGAACGGCGCATGGCCCGGCACATCAAAGCCCATCAGCCGCGCACATTCGCGTGGTGACAAACGGCGCGGTCTGCGCGCCATGTTCGCAGCATCGTGAAACGCCGCTTCCCCCAGCGCGCTGTCCCAGCCACGGTCAATCAGGATCTCCGAGCCATCTTTGTAGTAGCGCGCCGACAGGGTGCGCACGCAGCAGTGCGGATTACGCGGATCGTTGAGACCAAAGCCAAAGCCATTGCCTTTCGCTTTATGCTTTTTCGCATACTGGTAGAGATAGCGCCAGAGCACCGGCGAGAGGATATATTTGTCATCCGGTTCGCTCTCCAGCAGGCTCTGCAGCGCTGGGACCTGCGCCGGAAAGAAGCGGCGAATATCGCGCAGCGTGAAATCCTGTTTTTTCAGGTCACGGCGAATCCCGACCAGCACAATCCGTTCGCGGTGCTGCGGCAGAAAATGACGCGCATCGATCACTTTGGCATCCGGGCTGGTGTCACCGGCATCCGCGACGTCATAGCCCAGTTCATCCAGCGTCTCCATGATAATGGCGAAGGTGCGGCCCTTATCGTGGCTCTTGAGATTCTTCACGTTCTCCAGCACGAAAAAGGGCGGTTTCTTCGCGGCAAGGATGCGCGCCACGTCGAAAAACAGCGTCCCCTGCACCTGGCATTCAAACCCGTGTGCGCGGCCCAGCGCATTCTTTTTGCTGACACCCGCCAGCGAGAAGGGCTGGCAGGGAAAGCCCGCCAGCAGCACCTGATGGTCCGGGATGGCAGCATCGATAGCGCGATAGATCGCCTCATCGTCGTTCAGGCCCGCTGGCTGCGTAACCTCACGGATATCGGTATTGAAGCGATGCTCCAGCGGATCGCTGTAGTGGTTAGCTTTGTAGGTGCGAACCGCCTCTTTATTCCATTCACTGGTGAACACACACTTGCCGCCTATCGCCTCAAATCCTTTGCGAATGCCGCCAATCCCGGCAAAGAGATCGATAAAGCGAAATTCAGGATTATCATAATGGGCGGGCCGGGCCGGCAGCAGATCCTGCAGCAGAAGCTGTTCGGCTTCACTCAGCGGCGGCACGGCGCATTTGCCCTGGCGGATCCGGTTCAGGAGCGCGGGGCTCCAGCGGAAGAAGCCCGCCTGCTGCAGGCGGGCCGTAAGATCACGAACCGAATAGATTGCCAGGACCTGCTGTAAGCGATCGGACGCTTCAGGACGTGAATGTGCAGCAGAAAGTGGTTCAGCGAGGGCGGCGGGATGCATGCGTTTTTCCTTAACAGTGAGGCGCCTATGCTATCACTCCTGAGGCAGTGAGGAAATTGCCCCGATATGCCCTGAACCGGCGCGCCGGAATCGTCTGTTTTTGCGGCGCACGCTGTGAAGGTAGGGTTGCCAGCTTTCGCTTTTCGTGGCGCAGACTAAAGTTGAAGAACCAGCAAAAAAGGAGAGGCTATGGCTGATGTTCACTCCAGCGAAACACGCAGCAAAAATATGCGTGCCATTCGCGCGCAGGATACGGCCATTGAGCAACGTATTGCGCTGTTGCTGAAAGACCGGGGATTCAGCTTTCGCGTGCAGGATAAAAACCTGCCGGGACGGCCCGATTTCGTTCTGACCGACCAGCAGGCGATTATTTTTGTTCATGGCTGCTTCTGGCATCACCATCACTGCTACCTGTTTAAACTGCCGGCCACCCGCACAGAGTTCTGGACGGGCAAGATTAACAGCAATGTTGAACGTGACCGGCGCTATGTGCAGCAGCTGCAGGCGAGTGGCTGGAAGGTGTTGATCATCTGGGAGTGCGCGCTACGCGGCAAACTGCGGCTGGCGGATCAGGATCTGCTGGAGCGGCTGGAGGAGTGGCTGCTGGTCATGCCGGAGAGTGCCGAAATCGACTATCAGGGCATTCATCATTACAACGCTGATTGCTAATCAGAGTCATAATTGATTAGATCGGCCTTTTCTTCGTGGCCAGGAAGGAGCCTGAAATGAGCAGCATAAAACTGACGGTAAAGCGCCTTTACCAGCTTCGCGACGAGCGGATGGTGAATACCCGCGCCACTGCGCGCGTCTACAGTGGCGACAGGCTGATTGCCACGGAGGAGATCACCGGCATGACCGAAAGCCCGGTCAGCAAATATCTGCATGCTGAAGGAACAGCAGGCGAGACGATTCGGGTGGAGTGGGAATGTGAGGGCATCGCAGACATGACCGTAACGGAAATTGAGCGCTGCCCATGTTGTCAACATAACGAACCAGACTAAGGATACAATTTTGGCGGGAACCAGTTTACTGACTTTACTTGATGATATTGCAACACTTCTGGACGATATTTCCGTCATGGGGAAAGTGGCGGCGAAAAAAACGGCCGGCGTGCTGGGCGACGATCTGTCGCTGAATGCTCAGCAGGTCACCGGCGTGAAAGCCAACCGGGAGCTGCCGGTGGTGTGGGGCGTGGCGAAAGGGTCGTTTCTGAACAAACTGATCCTGGTGCCGCTGGCGCTGGTTATCTCTGCGTTTGCGCCCTGGCTGATTACGCCGCTGCTGATGCTGGGCGGAGCCTATCTCTGCTATGAAGGGGTCGAGAAGGTGATGCACAGCCTGCAGCATGACAAGCAGAGCAAATCGCCGGAGGCGCGCCAGCAGCGACTCGATTCTCTGGCGAAGCAGAACGCAGCAGAGTTTGAGAAAAAGAAAATCAAAGGCGCGGTGCGCACCGATTTTATTCTGTCGGCCGAAATCGTTGCCATTACCTTAGGCATCGTTTCCGAATCGCCGCTGCTCAATCAGGTGATTATCCTGGCGGGCATCGCTATTCTGGTGACGGTGGGCGTCTACGGCATTGTGGCGGCCATTGTAAAAATTGATGATCTGGGCTTCTGGCTGCGGGAGAAATCGTCGCGCATTGCGCAGGGAATCGGCAGCGTGCTGCTGGCGGCGGCACCCTGGCTGATGAAAATCCTTTCGGTTGTGGGCACCATCGCCATGTTCCTGGTGGGTGGCGGCATTGTGGTGCATGGGATTGCGCCGCTGCATCATCTGATTGAAGAGGTCAGCGCTGGCTTCAGCGGCTGGATTGCGACGCTGCTCAGCAATGGCGCGAACCTGGTACTCGGTTTTATCATTGGGTCGATCGTGCTGTTAGTGGTCAACCTTATTGCCAGAGTGCGTGGAAAATCGGTATAAAGCGCACTGCGAATTACGGTCAGGAGAATGACGATGAACGACGATATGTTTGAATTTGATATTGACGCACAGCTTGAGCAGGCGGAAGCGAAAGCAGAGAAAAAAGCCAGCGAAGTGCCGGACGATCTCGGTGATGAAGCCGATTGCGAAGGCTGTAAAATCTGACGTCAGCGTCGGTTCCTCCTCAAAGCGGATAATATTTTTTATCCGCTTTTTTTATTTTCACTATATCCATCTGCTTAATTCCGAATTTGCCCTTTTTATGCGTGCCTTAACAGGCAGGAACCGCATTCGCCTGCTATAAAGAAAATAATCACTCAGGTTAATAAAAAGGAGCGCAACATGGTTTTCGCAATTAGTGAAGAGGTTCAGCACAAGGAAGAAGGGCACACCATGGTGGTGACCGGCTACGCCAGTGGCATGGTCGAGTGTCGCTGGTATGACGGCTATGCGGTGCGCCGCGAAGCCTTTCGCAGCGATGAACTCTGCGCATTGCATCCTGAGCAGCAGCTGGCGAGCTGATCCGCAGGCGGGTAGCGCGCCGCGAAGCACGGGCCTGTCAGGCCGCGGCGCTTTATGCCTGAAAGGCCTGCTACTCCGCAGGCCTGTTCCTGTATCCTGAAGCTATATTGAGGCTCTGGGCCTCCAGAGTCCGTACGCAGGCACACTCCCTGTGCCGCTCCTGTTCAGACGTTGCCGTCATTATCCTCTTCTACCGCCTGATAGATACGCTGCAGCACGTCAGGAAACGCTGACTGGACGCGGCTCCAGCTCGGAATAAAGGGCTTGTCGTTGGGACGCTCGATAAACGCCTGACCCGCCTCCAGAATCGACTGGGTAAACATCTCGACCGCCGCCTCTTCCACATGCTGATCGAACTTCAGGCCATTCATAACCGCTTCGTGGTTGTAGGTTTCCATCATATCCAGCGCATTGCGGTAGTAGGTCGCTTTCAGCACCCGGAATGAGTCACTGGTAAGCGGAACGCCCATGGTGGCCAGCTTACGCAGCAGTGACTGAACAATGTCGCTGCTCATTCGCTTCAGGCCGCCTGTACCATCATCCTCGGCCAGCGGCTGATGTTTGTGGTCATAGTTATCGGCGATCTCAACCTGACACGACTGACGTGTGGTGTAGTTGCGGTAGATCTCCGACAGCACGCCGATCTCCAGTCCCCAGTCGCCAGGAATTTTAATGCCGTTGAGGACATGGGTGCGCATGGCAAATTCGCCGGAGAGCGGATAGCGGAAGCTCGACAGGTAATCGAGATACTCTGAGTGGCCATAGACTTTCTGCAGCGAGCGCAGCAGCGGCCCGACCAGCAGGCGGCCCACACGGCCATTCAGCTTGCCGTCGGCTACGCGCGCATAGAAGCCCTTACAGAACTCATACTGAAACGCCGGGTTCGCCAGTGGATAGAGCAGACGCGCCAGCATGCCGCGCTCATAGGTGACGATATCGCAGTCATGCAGGGCCACACAGCTGGTGCGGTCGGAGGCCAGCGTGTAGCCGGTACAGAACCAGACGTTGCGTCCCTTACCCGGATTGGTGGGAGAGAGCCCCTCTTTATCCAGCTCCGCATCAATCGCCTTCAGGCGCGGGCCGTCGTTCCACAGGATGCGGTGCCGCTGCGGCAGCCGGGAGAAGAAGTCGCGGGCAAACAGAAACTGATCGCGGTCGGCCCGATCCAGCCCGATCACAATTTCATCCAGATAGGGCACCTTCGCCAGCTCATCAACGATATTGGTCAGCGCCGGACCTTCAAGTTCGGAAAAGAGCGACGGCAGGATCAGCCCCATTTTGCGTTTGCGGGCAAAGCGAACCATCTCTTTTTCCAGCGACTCCACGCTGCGGTGGGTGAGGTTATGGAAGTTGGTGATTACGCCGTTCTGGTAAAAGTCACTCATCGCTTCATCCTTTTCATGCCCGTGGGCAGCTCATTGAGATTGAGTCAAAAAATAGTCGAGCCCTTCACGCCAGCCTTCAGGGCCGTGGTGAGCGGTGTGATAAACGTGCTGTTGATCGGTCCGGCTGAGGGTCACCGGCGTTTTACTGTAGCCTTTGATGACCACCGCATAATCCACCGCATCCAGCATCGGGGTGTCGTTTGGCCCATCCCCCAGCCCGATCGTGACGCGCGGCTCACCGGGAGAGTGCGCCAGCAGCCAGCGCAGGGCTTCGCCTTTGCCACTGCCTGCCGGCATCACATGCCAGAAACGGCCGCCCTGAGTAAGCGCCAGCCCCTCTGCATGCAGCGCGCCATGAAACCGGTCAAAGGCCTCATCGCTGTCGCGCCAGACCACCACTTCTGACGCGTCCCGCTGACGGGACAGGGCCGCATCCGCTTCACTCAGACCGGTCATGGCGGCCACCTCCGGATCGGAGAAGTCGTGAAACCCGGTAAAGCGGAAGTGGCTTTTCATTCCAGCCAGACGCTCACAGAGCGCCTCATAGCTGAGGGCGCTATCAGGCAGACGAATCCGTTGCTGATCCTGGGTCTGCACCACGGCACCGTTTTCCGCAATAAAGGGTGAACCGGCGATGCCGAGCTTTTTCTGTAGCGGGACAATTTCGGCTGCGGTCTTGCTGGAGCAGATAACCAGCGGCACCGCGTGCTCCCGGAGTGTGGTCAGCCATTCTGTGGCCGCATCCCAGCGATAGCTGTGATGGTCGAGCAGCGAACCATCTAAATCGGTGATCACTATTAAGGGGTGCTGAAGATCGGGCATGAACAGGCTCCTTTCATCACGTTCGCCGCTAAAGCAGCGATTTTTCAATATTATAGTTGAATATGGCGCACACTTTTTTTCCCGCCACGCCGGCCAGAAAACCAGGATTATTCTTAAAAAAGGCCCGCGCTAAAGTGGGGGATGCAGGAATTGTGCAGGGCTAAGTGACTGTGCAGAGCGGTGTTTTTAGCCTGTATCGTGTGAGCGTCAGTGGGGCGGTTGCAGAAACGTGCATATCTGATACTTGTTCAGTCCGGGTAATCAGGTATTCTGCAACGGTGTTAAGAATTCCCTGGTGTAACGAATTGAATTTTTACCCGGCTTCCCTGCCGGGTATTTTTTTGAAATCGATTTCAGCGGTGAGCTTCACAGGCGCGACAGTCGCTGATGTCGATCTCAAACGCCTCCCCCAGTTCGGAACCGGAACGAAAAACCTGACCATCAGCCTCCCGTCGTGGCGACGGCCCCGGCTCCATATAGTCCCGTATCTCGCCAGACGTTCTGGCCTGAATCGCCGCCAGTAATCCTTCCATATCCACCCTGAGTTCGGCTGGCTGCGCCTTGCTGTCGTGCTTTTCCTCTGTCATTTTCAGACTCCTGAGAGCAAACAGAACAGTAAGTATAGAAGGCGGCAGCGAAAGGCGAGAAGGGGCTGATCGCAAATCAAAAAAAGCCCGCAGGGTGCGGGAAAAATCCCTGTTACTGCAGGAAGGCTGCGCTGCAGGGGGGCGATGCAGGGGGGCGATGCAGCAGGCAGAGTGTAACGGTCAGGCGCGTTGGAAATCCTGTCGTGCAATGTTAAAGAAGAGAAAAAGGGCATCCTTACTCAGATTTACCTGACTTTTTCTGTTAACAGAGCAGATTCAGCTATAGTTGAGAATAAAGCTGATTTTTTTCAATACCTAAAGGAATGGTTATGGACCTCTTAAGAATTATTATTGCTATCATTCTGCCCCCACTGGGCGTGTTTATGCAGGTGGGATTTGGCGGCGCTTTCTGGCTGAATATCCTGCTGACCCTCTGCGGTTACATCCCCGGTATCATCCACGCCGTATGGGTTATTGCCCGCCGCTAACGCGCTGCAGCCCCCAGGTTCTTCGGTTAGACTGTACGCAGTAAATCATCAGGAGAACCGACATGAAGGTAAATGACCGCGTCAGCGTCAGGACAGATGGCGGCCCGCGTCGCGTGGGCACCATTCTGGCGATGGAGCCGTTCAACGAGGGCACAATGTTTCTGGTTGCGCTCGAAGATTATCCGCTGGGCATCTGGTTTTTTAATGAGACGCATGAGCCGGATGGAATCTTTGTTGAGCCTTACCACGACGCCTGAGCCTGACGCGCATAAAAAAGCCGCCTTTCCGGCTTCCGGAGGCGGCTTTTTGCACAGAAAGGAGCCGACGCGTTATCGCCCGCGACCCCGCTTAGTGACTCAGAAGGTTTCCCAGTTTTCGTTACTGCCAGCCAGCGCCGGGCGGGGCGCAACGGCCGCCGTTTTAACCGGTGCAGCCGGACGGGAAGCCATCCCGGTGACTGCCGGTGAAGTCTGCAGGCGGAAGGCGGCGACGGCCTGGGTCAGTTTACCCGCCTGATCCTCCAGTGACGCGGCGGCGGCCGTGGCTTCTTCCACCAGCGAGGCGTTCTGCTGGGTAACGTTATCCATCTCGGTCACCGCCTGGCTGACCTGCTGAATCCCGCGACTCTGCTCGTCGGAGGCGGCCGCAATCTCTGACATAATATCGGTCACCCGACGCACCGCCTCAACGATTTCACCCATCGTATTCCCGGCGGCTCCCACCTGCTGTGAACCATCATTAATCAGTGCGACCGACTCGGCAATCAGGGACTCAATCTCTTTTGCCGCCTGCGCACTGCGCTGGGCCAGATTTCGTACTTCGCTGGCGACTACCGCAAAGCCACGTCCCTGTTCACCGGCACGCGCCGCCTCGACGGCCGCGTTCAGCGCCAGAATGTTGGTCTGAAACGCAATGCTGTTGATGACGTTAGTGATCTCCGCAATCTTCTTCGAGCTGCCGGAAATATTGGTCATGGTTTTCACCACACCGCTGACCAGCTCGCCACCGCTGCGGGCCTTGCCTGAGGCATCGGCAGCCAGCTGACTGGCATGATGCGCATTCTCCGCATTCTGCTTCACGGTGGCGGTGAGCTCTTCCATGCTGGCCGCGGTCTGTTCCAGCGCGGCGGCCTGCTGCTCGGTGCGGGAAGAGAGGTCGGTGTTACCGGCGGAGATTTCGCTGGACCCCTGATAAATGGCGACAGCGCCTTCACGCACCGTTCCGACCGTAGTGACCAGCGCCTGCTGCATCAGTTGCAGGTTATGGATCAGCGTACCGATTTCACTGCGCCCACAGGGCAGGGGAGCGGAGGTCAGATCGCCCTGCGCGATGCGTTCGATGCGTTCCACTGACTGCCGTAAAGGATTAATCACAATCCGCCGCAGGAAGACAAAGGTCAGCAGAACCAGAACCAGTGCGGCCACAAACGCGACAGCCATGGCGATAAAACCGAAGCGTGACTGCGCATCGGCTTCAGCGGTAATGGCATTCGCCCGGTCGGTCCGGATTTTAATCGCCTTCAGCAGCACCTGATTATATTCATCATCCAGCCTGCGGGTGACATCCGTCTCCTGAGCAATGATCCCCTCAAAGCTGCCCTGCTTACCGGCATTGATCATCGGCAGCAGGCCTTTAGTAATGTAGTTGTTGAAGCGTGCCTGCAGCGCGGCGTCGAGTTCACTATCAGAGCGCGACTTCACCTTACGCGCTTCATAGACCGCAAAGCCCTCTTTGGCCTGCTGGATACGTTTTTCGGCTGCCGCGACATCAGCGCGGAATTCATCCATTTCGCCAATACGCGCGGCCGCGCCGGCCTGAATAATCGTCAGACGTGCCGTACGCAGATGGTTTGAACTGTTGGCGAGCCCCATACGAACCTGAATTTCGTCGGTGGCATCATCGAGGGAGTGATTGCTTAAGGTAAGAAAGTAACTGGCGACGCCAATACAGAGTGCAAACAGCAGCAGAATGCCGCCAAAGATGAGGCTAAACAGCGGCACCAAACGAAGATTCTGCCAGATGCCTGTGCTTTTTTGTCCATCATTATCTAATGCAGTGTTCATATCCTTGCTCTCTCAGGGCTGTTGTTATAAGGCTTAACATCGGCAAAGGAGAGTAAAGGCTTAGCGATAAGAGTGAGACGTGGCTCCCAATTCTGAGCAAAAAAGAACCGGCCATCGGGGCCGGTTTTTCAGGTTTAACGATCAGCGAATATTAACGTAAATACCCGAGGTCACATTATCGGTTAAACGCACCACATGATAAATCACCTGTTTATTATGGGTTTTGATTTTTCGTTTGATATTACCTTTGTGTGACGATACCGTTTTGGCCTTAATTTGCATTTTATCTGAGATCTGAATGGTGTCATGACCTGACATCCACATTTTCAGCATGTTTGACTCGGTCTGGCTCAGCGTCAGCGGGTGAACATCCATGCCCGAAGAGATGCGCGCAGATTGATTCAGTTTCTTCTGCAAATAAGTACTGAGTAAGGAGTCCAGGGTCGACGTTTTCATCGATTTTGATGTAATAATCAAGTTCTTACGAACGTAGAGATATTCCTCAAAATGGATATTGCTAATCGCCATAAAGATAAAGAAGAGTGTATCGGGATGCTGTGTAATAATGCTTCGGATACGCTCGCTGGAATCGGATTCATGAATGAAACAATCTTCATTAATAAATACGACACCAGGATTTAATTGCTCACATTTCTGCTGTAGTTGCTCAATGTCGGAGACAGAAGAGATATTTTTTTTCTTAACTCCTTTCAAAGACATATAGTCTGTTAATCCCAGGCGTGTGTAGTTGCAGGAATCCATAATAATAGTTGGCATAATAGCGACCCTCACCAATTTGTTATCCGTTTAAATCAACGATGAATACGCGTTGCGATACGAGAGAGATTTCTTAGGTACTTTTTTATTCTGCTCGTGCAGTGTGGTAACAGACAATCGCCTGTAAAAGTCTTCATCCCTGACCCGTTCTGCAAAAAATTTGTGCTGCCATGACGTCATACACTCTCCGGCTACGGCAGGGAGTGCCAGTGAAATGCCGGAGGTTAAGTATCACTCAATTTTTGGGAGCGTTGTCACTATCCCTGAAAACCCGGAGTTTTCTGATAGGACAATTCTCAAAAACATTTGTTTTACGAAAGTGTGATGTCTCAGCGTGCGTTGACAATGCCGGAAAAAACATTTTTTAACAAGAAAAATTCGATGAAGATTTTTTCTGTTTAAATTCAATGATTTGACCGTTTTACCTGCACATTCACAGTCTGACTGCTTCTGTGAACCACCCCACTAAAATACGCGAAGCCCGGTTTAATAAGAATTATTTTCAGACTCTCAGCACATTTATCAGAATATCCTTAGTTGCATTCTGAAAAACATGGTTCGGAAAATGCACGGATGCTTTTGTGATACTTAAGTGTGAAGAGGCAAAGATAGTTAGAATGTTAATGTTCAGGTTCGGGATAGTTCTGTCAGGAACAGGGCGAGTAAATCAAAAACTTCACCGAACAAATGCTCACAGAACGGGGCGAGAAGGGGCATCAGCAGACTGATGGTTAAAATTCCGACTGATAAGGTAATAGGGAAGCCGATTGCGAAGATCGATAACTGTGGTGAAACGCGGTTTAACAAACCCAGTACCAGATTTAGCATGAGTAACAAAACGATTAAGGGCAGCGCTAACATCATGCCATTAAGGAAAATTAATCCGCCCGATTTCACCAGCGCCATAAATGCACTGGCATTGAGCGGGTGACCGCCAATCGGCAGGGTATGAAAACTGTCCGCCAGTAACGACATCAGCCACAGGTGTCCGTTAAAGGTCAGGAACAGTAACATTGCCAGCATGTCGAGAAAGCGGGCCAGTACCGGCATGTTCAGACGGCTGCCGGGGTCGAAAAAGGTGGCGAACGACAGACCCATCTGCAGGCCAATCACTTCCCCGGCACAGCGCACGGCAGCGAAAGCAAACTGCATGGTGAAGCCAAGTGCGATGCCAATCAGCATCTGCTGGATCAACAGCCAGAATCCGGCAGGCGAAAAGAGCGTGACATTAACAGCAGGCAGCAGCGGCATCAGCAGCCAGGTGATCATCACTGCCAGTCCGATTTTGACACGCTTACTGACGGAACGTTCACTGAGGATTGGTGCGGTGGCGAACAACGCCATGATGCGCACCAGTGGCCAGAAGAACTGACTGACCCACTGAACCAGCTGGCTGCTGTCGAGAGTAATCATCAGCCGATGATGTAAGGCAGGTTAGTAAAGACGGTGCGGATATAGTCCAGCAGCAGATTCAGCATCCACGGGCCGGCAATAATCCCGGTGGTGGCGACGGCCAGGATCTTAGGAATAAAGGATAAGGTCTGTTCGTTGACCTGGGTCGCCGCCTGGATCAGGCTGATCAGCAGGCCGCTGACCAGCGCAGCCAGCAGCAGCGGGGCGGCCAGCATCAGGGCGACGCGCATCGCCTCCTGTCCCATTACCATTACTGATTCGGGTGTCATGTGTTGCTCCGGGAAGAAAAGGGGATCAGGAGTAGAAGCTTTGCGCCAGTGAACCGACCAGCAGCTGCCAGCCATCGACCAGAACAAACAGCATCAGTTTAAACGGCAGTGAGATGGTCGCGGGGGGCACCATCATCATCCCCAGCGCCATCAGCACGCTGGCGACGACCAGGTCAATGATCAGAAACGGGATAAAGACGGTAAAACCAATCTGGAACGCGGTCTTCAGCTCGCTGGTAACGTAAGCGGGCAGCAGAATGCGCATCGGCACGGCTTCCGGACCGGCAATCGGCGCCACGTTGGCCAGCCGGGCAAACAGGGCTAAGTCCGCTTCACGCGTCTGGCGCAGCATAAAATCACGCAGCGGCTGGGCACCTTTCTCAATCGCCACATCCATGCTGATCTTGTCCTGACTGAAGGGCAGATAGGCATCCTGATAAATCCGGTCAAAGGTCGGCGCCATGATAAAGAAGGTCAGGAACAGCGACAGGCCAAGCAGCACCTGATTTGGCGGGGCAGAGGGCGTGCCCAGCGCGTTACGCAGCAGACCAAACACAATGATGATACGGGTGAAGCTGGTCATCATCAGCAGCACCGCCGGAATAAAGGTCAGCGCCGTGATAAAGACCAGTGTCTGCACCGGCAGCGACCAGCTCTGACCGCCATTGGGCAGCGAGTGACTCACCAGTCCCGGCAGCTGGGCATGGGCAACCGGTGCCAGTAACAGGAGTGGCAGTAAAGGAAGCAGTCGACGCATCATTGGGTTTTTCCGGGACGTTTAACCAGGTTCTGTAACAGCTGACGAAAATCCTGTGGTGCACTGTTGACCGGCGTCACTGACGCCGGTTCACCCGGCGGCAGGGTGTGCAGATGGGTAATCTGCTGTGCGGTGATGCCCAGTACCAGACGGGCATCGGCAGTATCAACAATCACCACCCGCTCACGCTGGCCCACGGAGACGCTGGCTGTGAGTTTCAGCTCCTGGCTGCTGACCTTTTTCGGCGCGAAGCCGACACGGCGTGCCAGCCAGGCGCAGGCCAGAATCAGTAAAATAATTAACGCTAATACGCTGCTGACCTGAGCCAGCATCGAGCCGGTGGAGATCGCCTGGGCCTGAGGTGCAGCCGGTTGCAGCGTTTGATTCTGGCTGCTCATCTTCAGCGACTCAGACGACGCATACGTTCAGACGGGGTGATGATATCGGTGATGCGAACGCCATATTTGTCGTTCACGACCACGACTTCACCCTGAGCGATCAGGTAGCCATTAATCAGGATATCAAGCGGTTCACCCGCCAGGCCATCCAGTGATACCACGGAACCCTGCGTCAGACGCAGCAGCTCTTTGATGGTCATCTTGGTGCGGCCCAGTTCCACGGTGAGCTTCACCGGGATATCCATAATCAGATCGATGTCCTGCAGTGAGCCTGCCACATTCGGGCTGTCGAATGACTTAAAGACGTCATCGGTTTGCGGCGCGCTGCTGCTGCCGACCTGCTCATTCATCGCTTCAGCCCACAGATCGTCCGCAGAGATATCGTCAGACGGTTTATTACTGTCAGTCATGGGGCTGTTCCTCGTTCAGCGAATTCAAAATCGGGTTAATCAGGTGTTCGACACGGAGCGCGTACTGACCGTTCATCGTGCCATATTGGCTGGTTAAAACCGGGACGCTATCGACATGGGCGATAATGCGTTCCGGCTTCTCAATCGGCAGCACATCGCCGGGTTTCAGCTGCAAAATCCGTGACAGACGCAGCGAGGTTTCGGCAAAGTGAGCGATCAGTTCCAGCTCAGAGTGCTGCACCTGTTTGACCAGGTTGTCACGCCAGTGGTTATCTTCCTGGCGGGAGTTTTCGAGCGGTGGGTTCACCAGCAGCTCGCGCAGCGGTTCAATCATTGAAAACGGGATGCAGATATTAAACTCACCCACCAGGTTACCAATCTCCACCTGGAACGGCGTGTTAACCACGATGTCGTTCGGTGAGGTGGTAATGTTGGTGAACTTTACCTGCATCTCTGAACGTACATATTCGACGTCCAGGGGATAAATCGCCTTCCAGGCGTCACTGTAACCATCCAGCGCCAGCTTCAGCATGCGGCGGATAACCCGCTGCTCGGTATGGGTGAACTCACGGCCTTCGACCTTGGTCGGGAACCGTCCGTCGCCACCAAACAGGTTGTCAACGGCGATAAAGACCAGGCTGGGTGAGAACACCACCAGCGCGGTGCCGCGCAGCGGTTTCAGGTGGATCAGGTTCAGGTTGGTTGGCACCGGCAGATTGCGGGCAAACTCATGATACGGCTGAATCTTGATCGCCCCGACGCTGACATCCGGGCTACGGCGCAGCAGGTTAAACAGCGCCATACGGAAACTACGGGCAAAACGCTCGTTAATGATCTCCAGCGCCTGTAAACGCTCGCGCACCACGCGGCGCTGGGTGTTCGGATCGTAAGGACGAATATCGCCTTCCGGCCCGCTTTGTTTCTTTTCTTCTTCCGCGCTGCCACTGTCGCCGTTTAAAAGGGCGTCAATTTCAGCCTGGGAGAGAATGCTATCGCCCATTGATTCACCTCAAAATGAAGGCGGTAAACAGCACGTCGTTTACAGCCTGCGGAGGTTGACCTTTCACCAGCGGAGGTGTCAGCGCCTGTTTAATCTGTTCAACAAGCGCCTGTTTTCCCTGCTCTGTCGCCAGGGCCGAAGCACTCTGACGCGAGAGCAGCAGCAGCAGACGGCTGCGCACCTCAGGCAGATAGTCATTCATCCGACGACGGGTATCCTCATCGGCCAGACGCAGGGTAAAGCCTACGTACAGCACGCGGTCAGGATCGTTGTCGGGATTGACCAGGTTAACCGTAAATGTATCAAGTGCAAAAAAGACCGGAGCGGGAGGCGGTTCAACTTTCGCCACCTCAGGCTTATCGCCCTCGTGTTTGTTCATCATTCGCCAGACTGCATAGCCTGCCACGCTGCAAGCGGCCAGCGTCACAATGAGCAACACCGGTATTAAGAGTTTAGGTTTGCGGCCTTTAGCTTTCGCGTTATCAGACATGGTTGCAGTTACTTCCTGTGAATTATGGGCAAGCCTCTCGGCTCACGGGACAGATTATCCCGCGTCTTAAGTCAAACCAATGGGCAGAATAGACGCGGGTTTTACGCTTACCTTCAGCGTTTATCGCTGTCAGGCAAAAGTGTCGACGGCGCTGTTACCGCTGACGCGAGCCTGAAGGGCGGCGGGGACGGCAATCGGCGTAATGTCGGTGTCACTGTCCTGGGGGAGGGAGAAGCGGCCATGCTGTCCGTCGCGGCGCGCCTCCTGTTGATTCTGGAAGCTCTGGCTCTGCGCGGAACTGTCACTGCTCACCTGACTCTCGCCCAGGTTGATACCGCTCTCTGCCAGCGCGCTGCGCAGCTGCGGTATCGCGGCTTCCAGCGCCGATCTGACGTGGCTGTGGCTGGAAACCAGACTAATCTGTGCCTTGTCGTTATCCAGTTTCAGGCTGATCTGGATAGCGCCAAGGTCTTCCGGATGTAAACGCAACTCCGCGTTCTGCTGACCATTGCGACTGAACATCACAATTTGCTGACTCAGCGCCTGTTGCCACTCGTCGCTGCCCAGCTGCGCATTCAGCATCGGCGTTGAGGGGGTGCTGCTGGTCGCTGACGCGGTTACCGGCGCGGGCAGGGTTGCGCTCGTAATCGGGCCGCTGATGTTCAGACCACTGTCGCTGGCGCTGCTGTGCGTCGTGGCCTGATCATCCTGCTTAATCATCGCACTCAGCGCCTGCTGGAAATGGCTGTCTGAGGCGAGGTTCAGGCTGCTGTTGCTGCTCTGCGCGGTGCTGCTGCTCTGGCTCGCCGCAGGCGCGTTCAACGCCGCACCTTTTATCTCATGCTTCTCATCTTTACCTGGCGCAGTGCTCTGCGATGAGGTGCTCTCCGGTGTCGTGTTCAACATCTTTGTCAGCGTAGTCAGCGCTTTACGGCCGCCGTCACTCTGGCTGATCGCCTCACCCGATGCACTGCTGACCGGTGGCGCCGCGCTGGCTGTCGCCGTAGCCACACCCGGTAACATGGCGAACAGCGCCTGCACATTCTGCATCTCGCTGGCGCTTAAGGATGCAACCTCAGGACTGTCTTTATCATCGGCTGATTTTGACCCAGCTTTAATATTTTCCGGTTTCAGCAGGGCGGTCAGGGCAGCAGGATTATCCCCGGTTGCCAGCAGCGCATTGAGCGGTGAAGCCGAACGACGCTCATCGGCCATTTCTGTTTTTGCGTCAGCGGATTGCGCCGCTTTTCCCTGCTGTTTTGCCAGGCTATGCAGCTGGTTTCCCAGCGTGGTCAGAAAGTTCTGCGGCACGCCATCCGACCCTGCCGCAGCGTCGGTTGCGGCGAATGGTTCTGCGTCGGTTTTCGTCGTCGCTTTCATGGCAATGTTTGGCAGCGTAATCATTCGCCTCTCCTCAATGCGGCCCGTTGGGCAAATTCGTCCATCCGTTTCTGGTCGAGACGGTTTTCCTGTCGTAATGCATTTTCCGCTGCCCGCGTGATCAGGGTCTGATAGGCGTTCAGCCGCTGCTGTTTGTCACGCCAGTTGATCAGCGCCTGCTCCAGTCGCTGATTCCAGTTATTGAGCTGATTACGGTGCTGCTCAATCGCTTTTTCCAGCGTCTGAATAAACTGGTGATAGTTGGTCCAGCGGGTGCTGGCGATACCACTCGACATGTCATCGTTAAGTTTGTTGCGATATTCATCCTGATAGTCGAGCAGCATCGTCAGCTGCTCGTTGGCGGCATGCTGGCCGCGACGCATATCGCCCAGATAGATGGCAGCCCGTTCGAGATCCTGCTCCGCTAAGTCACGCAGCGTATCGATAGCATTTGCCGTTTTCATAGCCATTACCTCGCGTTAATCAGGTTGAGGCGCCAAACAGCGCATGAAGATGCAGGCTGGCGTCGTCATAATCGCTGCGCTCAAAGATGCCCTGTTGCAGGAAGGCCTCCATCTGCGGATAGAGCCGGATGGCTTTATCCAGCATCGGGTCGCTGCCGGCGGCATAAGCCCCCACGCTGACCAGATCGCGGTTACGCTGGAAGCTGGAGAGCAACTGCTTGAACTGGCGCACCTGGGCATAGTGGTTCTCATCGATCAGCGACGTCATCGCACGACTGATCGACGCTTCAATATCAATGGCCGGATAGTGACCCGCTTCACCGAGCCGGCGCGACAGCACGATATGGCCGTCGAGAATTGCACGCGCGGAGTCGGCAATCGGGTCCTGCTGATCGTCACCCTCGGTCAGGACGGTATAGAAGGCGGTGATGGAACCGCCGCCGTCGATACCGTTACCGGCACGCTCCACCAGCGCAGGCAGTTTGGCGAACACGGAGGGCGGATAGCCTTTGGTTGCCGGGGGTTCACCAATCGCAAGGGCAATTTCACGCTGCGCCATGGCGTAGCGGGTCAGGGAGTCCATAATCAGCAGCACATGCTTGCCGCGGTCGCGAAAATCTTCCGCGATACGGGTGGCGTAGGCGGCACCCTGCATACGCAGCAGCGGTGAAACGTCTGCCGGAGCGGCGATGACCACCGAACGGGCGCGGCCTTCAGCCCCGAGAATGTTCTCGATAAAATCTTTAACTTCGCGGCCACGTTCGCCAATCAGGCCAACCACGATCACGTCCGCTTTGGTGTAGCGCGCCATCATACCAAGCAGCACGCTTTTCCCCACGCCTGAACCGGCAAACAGGCCCATACGCTGCCCGCGACCCACCGTCAGCAGGGCGTTAATGGCACGCACGCCGGTATCCAGTACGTCGGTAATCGGCGTACGCTGCAGCGGGTTAAAAGGTGGCGTGATCAGCGGGGCGCGATAGCCGGTATCCGGTGATGGCAGACCATCCAGCGGTCGGCCACTGCCGTCAAGGACGCGCCCCAGTAGTTCCGGGCCCAGCATCAGCTGTTTACCCGCCTGCGGATTGTCGCCGCTCTGGCGCGCATAGACCCGCGCACCGGGTAAAATGCCGTCCACCTCTTCCAGTGGCATCATCAGCAGCTTCTGTCCGTTGAAACCCACCACTTCGCTTTCAATTTCGCTGATGGTTTTGCCATCGTTGCGTTCGATGATGCAGGTTGCGCCCAGCGGCAGCTGTAAGCCCGTGGCTTCCAGCACCAGGCCGGTCGCGCGGGTCAGACGGCCATAACGGCGAACCGGCTGCACCTGAGAAATGCGTTTTTCAAAGGCGTCCAGCGAGCCCAGCCAGCGGTTCAGACGGGTGGTCATCAGATTTCTCCCGGTGCGGCGAGGCGGCAGAGTTCCTGCCAGCGTGTCGCGACGCTGGCATCCAGATCGCCATCTTCCGCGCTGAGTTTGCAGCCGCCAGGGTGCAGAGTGCTGTCAGCGATGAGCCGCCAGCCGTGCAGATCCAGCGTCGGACCCAGGGTCTGTTCAATGCGCTGCAGATCGTCAGGGTGGACGCGCAGCTGCGGTTTGCCGCTGAACATCGGTTCCTGTTGCAGTAAACCCTGAATCTGACGCAGCAGGGCGGTGCCATCCACCGTGGTGGCCTGACCAATCACCGAGCGCGCGGCTTCCAGCGCCAGCTGCATCAGGCGGGCAGCGATGACGCTGTCCAGCGACTCCAGCGTGTTCTGAAACTCGGTCACCAGCTGGGACATCCGCGCCTGCAGGGGGGCCTGCTGCTGCTGAGCATCGGCCAGACCCTGCTGAAAACCGGCGTCGTAGCCCGCTTTCTGGCCTTCGGTGACGCCCTGCTGAAAGCCTTCGTTGTAACCCTGGCCCTGCGCTTCTTTGCGCATCTGCTGCTGCAGACGTTCAAGCTGCTGCTGCTGCTCATCAACGCCGTCGTCAGATTCAGCGATCTCCGGCAGAGCCTCCGGTTCAGGCTCATCAAAACGACCCAGATCGGTGGGCTGCCACAGCTGCCACGGGCGGGCAGAAAATGCATCAGACATAAGTTTCCTCACCACCACCAATCACCATCTCGCCAGATTCGGCCAGGCGGCGAACAATCAGCAGGATTGCTTTCTGTTCGTTCTCTACAGCAGACATCCGCACCGGACCGCGGTTGGCCAGATCGTCGCGCAGAATATCGGCCGCACGGGCTGACATGTTCTTGAGGAACTTCTCGCGCAGCGGCTGTTCGGCCCCTTTCAGTGCCACCAGCAGCTGCTCGGACTCCACTTCCTGCAACAGGCGCTGGATGCTGCGGTCGTCCACTTCCACCAGGTTTTCGAACAGGAACATCTCGTCGATAATTTTCTGCGCCAGCTCGCCATCGAAGTCGCGAACGGCTTCGATAACCGCCTCTTCCTGCTGGGTTTTCATCAGGTTGATGATCTCGGCTGCGGTTCTCACGCCGCCCATCTTCGCGCGCTTGAGGTTGGTGCCATCCAGCAGGCCGTTCAGCACTTCGGTCAGTTCGGCCAGCGCGGCAGGCTGCACCCCACCAAAGGTCGCGATACGCAGCATCACATCGTGACGCAGACGCTCGTCGAACAGTGCCAGAATATCGGCTGCCTGACCCCGTTTGAGGTGAACCAGGATGGTGGCGATGATCTGAGGATGCTCGTCGCGGATAAGGTCGGCAGCGGCCTGCGGCTCCATAAAGTTGAGCGTTTCCATCCCGCTGGTGGTTTCCCGCGTTTCGAGAATATCTTCCAGCAAACTGGCGGCACGCTCCTCGCCCAGCGCACGGGTCAGCACCGAGCGCAGGTATTCGTTGGAGTTCAGGCTCAGCGCCGCAAACTGCTCGGCATCGGTTTCGAACTCACGCAGTATTTCGGTCAGCTGCTTGTGTGACACCTGACGCATACTGGCCATCGCGGCGCTGAGGTGCTGCACTTCGCGCTGGTTCAGGTGTTTAAACACTTCCGCGGCGCGCTCTTCGCCGATGGTCATCATCAGGATGGCGCTTTTTTCAGTTCCGGTCAGACTCATAGCTCTTTACTCATCCATTCGCGAATCACCAGCGCAACAACGCGCGGATCGTTTTCTGACATGTCGCGGATGCGTTGACTCATCACTTCTGCGCTCATGCGGTTGTTAGATTTACGTTCCTGATCCAGCTCATCTTTACTGAGCTGTACATTAAAGGCTTCCTCTTCGACCTGCTGCGTGGCGCGGGCAGCAACGGCTTCGGCGGCGGCTTTTTCGGCAGCCTGCTTACGCACCAGATGCGGACGCACCATTTTGCGGTAGAGAATGAAGGCCACCAGCGCAATCAACAGCCATTTACCCGCACTCATCAGCTGATCAAAGAAGGATTGCTGCTGCCAGAAGGGCAGGTCGGTGCTCACCGGCTCAGTCGAGTTGAACTGCGAGTTCACCACGTTGATGCTGTCGCCACGCGTCTGGGAGTAACCCATCGCTTCACGGGTCAGATCTTCAATCTGCTTCAGCTGCGCTTCGTTCAGCGCGACCGTTTTGCCTTTGTCGTCGGTACGGAAGTTCACCACCACCGCAACGGAAAGCCGCTGTACGTCACCCACGTTGAGTTTGGTATGACGAATGGTGCGGTCCAGCTCGTAGTTCACCGTGTCGTCACGACGTGAGTTGGTCGGCGTCGCGCTGGCTGTGCTGGTGGTCTGGCCGGCATTGTTCTGTCCGTTAGCATTCTGACCATTGGCGTTCTGGCCATTGGCCGCATTGTTATTTGGCGTCGTGACCGGCGCAGAGTTAGCTGGCGCAGGCTGGTTAGAGAGTGCGCCCGGCACGCCACCCGGATAGGGGCTGCCCGACTGATCGCTGGTGCTGGTCTGACGCGAACGGATCGCCGTATTCGACGGATTCGCGTTAGGCTGATATTTCTCGTCAGTCTGCTCGCTGGTATCGAAGTTAATCTGCGCGGTGACCTGCGCATGCACGTTGCCCTGGCCCACGATAGGATTCAGGATCGCTTCGATACGTTGCTGATAACGCGCTTCCACTTCAGAGGCATATTTCAGCTGCGCATCATTCAGATCGCGCCCTACTGAGTCGGAGCGGGTCAGCAGGCGGCCGGCCTGATCGACTACGGTGACGTTGCCTGGCGGTAAACCGGCGACGCTGCTGGAAACCATGTGGGCAATCGCCTGAATCTGACCTTCATCCAGGGCACGACCAGGCTGCAGCGTTAAGGTGACAGAGGCAGACGGTGCTTTCTGCTCACGCACGAACAGCGTCGGTTTTGGCATCGCCAGATGAACACGGGCGCTTTTGACCGGGCCGAGTGATTCGATCGTGCGGGCCAGTTCGCCTTCCAGAGCGCGCTGATAGTTAACCTGCTCGCTGAACTGGCTGATGCCGAACTTCTCTTTATCCAGCAGTTCAAACCCCACCGAGCCGCCTTTCGGCAGACCCTGCTGGGCCAGGCGCAGACGCAGCTCATGCACGTTAGCTTCCGGCACCATCAGTGCGCCGCCATTTTCAGCGAAGCGATAGGGGATGTTCATCTGCGTCAGCTGCGTGACGATAGCCCCGCCATCTTCATCAGAGAGGTTGTTGTAAAGCACGCTGTAGCTGGGCTGTTTTGCCCACAGCACCATTGCGATGACGATCGCGATAACGGCGGCGGCGGCGACGATAAGAGGAATACGCGGATTGGCGCGCAGGCGAGCGAGCAGGTCACCGAAGCCTTTCTTTTCTTGATCTGGTGTGGCGGCTGTACTCGCATTCATGACCGATTCCTGCCTGACGTAATTGACCGGGTAAGTTGAGATGGCAAAACAGACTCCCTGACCTGCGTAGATAAAATTTCCACTTCAATGCCAGGCATTATTAGGTGATAAGCAAAATTCGATGGGTGGATAAGGTAGGTTTTTTGCTGTCATTTAGCGCCTTTGTCTCATTGACAACGTGTTAACTTTTGCCCACAGAAAAAATCCCATCCTCTTTTATAAGGTATCGTTCATGTCTATTCAGGCTATTGACGGCGTACTCCAGCAGCTTCAGGTCACTTCACTGCAGGCCAGCAACCGCAGCAGTGAAGCCACAAATCAGATCGACTTTGGTGCAACCATGAAGGCCGCACTGGATAAGATCAGTGAAACGCAGACGACCGCCCGCACCCAGGCGCAGGATTTTGAGATGGGGAAACCCGGCGTGGCGCTGAATGATGTGATGGTCGATCTTCAGAAATCCTCTATCTCCATGCAGATGGGGATTCAGGTCAGGAATAAGCTGGTCTCGGCGTACAGCGAGATTATGAATATGCAGGTTTAGCAGCGCTGAACCGGCTGGACGGGAAAATAGCGTAGAGGTTGAGGTCGCATATCGGATCTCCCTCTCCATCCTGCCAGGAAAAGGGGGAGGGCCAGGAACCGTGGTATCAGCAATCGCGCCACCCTTCGCTATACTCCTTCTCATCCCGAGCGGCGAGGGAGGAAACGCGGTTTCCCCTGCATCGCTGCTCTGTTTTCCTTCGCTCCAGCAGGACGCCAGCATTATGTATAAAAAAGTCATACTGATAGCCTGTCTGTTCGCCCTGTCAGCCCCGGCCTTGTCCGCCACGCAGTGCGGGCCGTTCTATCTGAAAGCGGATAAGAATCACTGGTTCTCCGTCAATGGTGAACGGGCGAAAACGCAGAAAGTGACGTTCAGTAAGGAGAAGGGGGATTACGAAAACGCAACGGTAAAGCTGCGGGTTAAAAACACCCGGGCACCGGGCATGGTTGATTTAGAGCAGACAACGCGCGCGGGGAAAGCAGAGCTCAGGGCTGAAATCGTCCGAACCAGCCAGAATCAGATTCGGATACGCGGTTCGTACGATTGCGTTCAGGCGGGGCTATCAGACTAACGCGATGTCCGACATGCGGTGACCATATCTGAAATCGCGGCCTGAATGTCAGACGCTTTCGGGTCAGCGTAGAATGTGGCACTGGTCTGATTGCGGCTAAACCTGGCAATCTCGACCCACGCGACCGTTTCGCCATCCTGTTCAAGGTTAAATCTTTTTGTTCCTCCCGGCAGCGGCTCATCCTGAGACAGGTAAAGCTGCTGATTCTGTGCCGCCTCACTCAGGCACGATTCAAGCTGCCAGGGATGCCCGTCAAAATAAGCCGTTTTTACCTGAGGATGCAGGCCGACGCGTCCCGTGTCCACGCATCCGCTCAGCAAAATCAGGCTCAGGGCAATAATGCTTTTTTTCATTACAAACACTCTCTTCATTGTTGACACTCTTCGCTGTTAAAACAGATTCCGACTCCCTGTCATGCCGGGCTGATAATAACGTATTACGCAATGATTTTCCGGCAGCATCACGAAGTTCGTCTGCTGTTCAGGCGTCGTAAAAGAGAAGGGGGGGAAAGCAGGCAGCGCATCAGACTCGTCAATCTTCAGCGGTCTACTCACAGAGAGGACGCTGACAGAGCATGACCGGCGCACCCGGCAGGCGCGCCTCTTCATTCTCAACTCGCTTTGTAGGGATCTTTCTTATCATCCTGGCTGTCGTCATTTTTGCGCGGCACTTCACCGTGATCTTTTGGGGCATCCGTTGCAGGGTGATCATCTTCTTCATAAGCATTGCCCACGTGCGGCGCCGCTTCCGGCAGGCTCTTGCTCACTTCCCCTTCATGCTTACGTTCTTCGTTCGTTTTATGCTTAAACATCATTCGCTCCTTTTGGTTCCCAGTGCAGTAAGTCTAGACCAGCGCTGAGATCTCGCCTCCGGCTCTGTCAGAGACTCAAGTCGGCAACACCGACGTAACAGGGTATCTGTTCACTGCCGATAACTTCAGCGCGAAGCAGCCAGCAACTTCGATTAAAAAATTCGATTGAACGGATTAACAAAAGGCATATAGTGAGCTGCGTTACCAGGAGATAGAGATTATGTTACGAGATCATTTAAAGATTGAAGCGGAAGATCAGTTGATCGAGCAGCGTTCAATGAGCCTGCGAAATCGGGGTCAGGAAGAGGTCACCGAGTGGATTATTGTTAACCGCGAGGGGGTGAAAAAGGGCGGCGTCACGCTGTTCGATAAACTTACAACCCGCCGCTCATGGCCGGTCAGCTACCGGATTATGCAGACCGACCTGCAGGGCAATGTGGTTGTCGATCGGCTGACCGACGCACTCTGATTTCCCGACCTATTGCCGCCACGGTTAAATGCAGAACCGATAACCCGCACCCGGCGGGTTTTTTTATGGCTGACGGAAGCGGCGCAGTTCGACCAGCGTACCAATCAGCTTCAGGTTATCGCGCCCGGAGTGCAGCTCAGGGAAATTGATATTGAGCGGCGCGAGTTCAAACTGCGTGACGCCCCCTTCACTGCCTCGCTGACGCCAGGTACGCAGCAGGGCCACCTGTTGCTGTAACGCCAGCACGCTGTCGCCAGGTTGCGGTGACAGGCTGGGATCAATAATCACCACATCATCCCGCAGAATCGCGGGTGCCATCGCCTGATCCTCTACCCGAAAGGCGAAACTCTGCTGAGACAGCGCCATATCGTTATGCATCAGCCGATCCTGCCGGACAGAGCCAGCATCACTCAGCCATTGCGCCACATCGCGCTGCGCCAGCAATGGAATCTGGTGCAGCCCGGTCCAGGCGCTTTCACTGAAAACAGGACCATCGCCCTCTATCAGAAACGCCGGGGCGCAGCCCAGTGCTTCAGAGAGCCGGAGCAGGTTTTCGCCACGCGGCAGGGTCTCCTCTTTTTCCCATTGCGAAACGGCCACATGGGACACGTTTACCTGCTGCGCCAGCTGTTTCTGCGTTAACTGCAGTGACTTCCGTCGGAGTCGGATGCGATCACCCAGGGTTTCGTTTTTCATCTGCTTGACTTTTTGGTTAGTAGTGACTTAAGTATACTTAAACCTGGTATTTAAGCAATCTTAAATTCGTAGGGGAAGAGGTGGCTGTTCAGTATGCCGTGAGTTCCAGAGACCTTACCGGACAAAGGGGTGTGGCATGGAAAGTAGTCTGATTACCAGTATGGGTGCGTTAGTTCTGGGTGGGGGCGCCGCAGCACTTTTCTGGAAACCGTTGTTGGCGGGTATCGCCTCAATCGTGACCAGTAATCGGGCGGGCGGCGAAATTATTACCAGTTACAAAGAGCAGGTGGTGTTACTGAAAGAGAGCAATGTGCTGATACGGGAGGAGAATGATGAGTTACGCGAACGGCACGACAGAAATCTGCGGCGGATAGCTACGCTTGAAACCGATCTCCGGTTAATCAAAAACGCAGTGGGCATTCTACTGGCTATGACCGAAACCGATCAGAACGATAAGTTTCGTAATGAAATTGATCGGCTTATCTCAACTCTGGAGGATCGCAGCGATGACACCGATAAATAGTCCTTTAACCGTCATGACATACCGGCGAAAAGTGATTCTCGGCGGGATTCTGCTGAGCTGCTCGATGATCTGCATCCTGATGACCATCATTTTTCTCTATGTCAGCAACACCGCAAATAAACGGGTCGAGGAGATCCGGGCAGATTACCGGGTGATTGCCGCTCGCCGTGAAGACAAAGTCGATCTGCTCACGGATCAGGTGGCGGCGTTGCAGCATAAGCTTGATGCGCTGCCCGATCGCACAGCAGATAAAACGGTGGATAAAGTCAAAGAGGTGGTCACAGAGGGCGATTCACCTTCGGCCGAAACGGGGCAATAGCCGTAACTTCCGATTATTCTTAAGGCGGCTTCGCTATTATCAACTACGTTTAAATCTCCGGGCGACATTTCTGTCTTAAATGCCGGCCCGCTGATTGGCTGGTTGATGAACCGCAAAGCCTAATCACGTTGGATAACTGACCAGAAGGAAAAGTAGCATGAGCGATTCAACCGAAACCAAGACCAAAAACGATTATCTGCGTGACGTAGCGTCGCAGCTGAAAGAGATGCGCCACTATGCGCAGACCAACACGGAAACCCTCTCCAGCCACTGGTTAGCCTTTGATGCCGGTGAATATAAAGACAAGACCAACGCTGACCGAATCGACGCGTTGCTTAACAAACAGGGTAAACTGCTGGACGATCTGGATGCCGCCATTCAGGATATTGAGATTGAAATTAATCACAGTGAGCAGGAGAGCTGATTCCTCTCCCGCTGACTGATGCGGTGGCCGATCAGGGATTAATCGGCCACCAGCCACATTTCCGCTTCGTCGAACATCTCTTCCACGATACGCGCAACCGTCGCTTTATCGTTCTTACTCAAATCTGTGTCAATCGCATTACGCTCCATCGGTTTGACCTTAACTTCAATGTCAGGAAAGACCCGATGCACCCGCTTTTCCAGCTCCTCAAGAATCATCTCGCGAGCACCCGGTAAACCGGCAACGTTGCGCTTGTCATAAATCAATTCAACAAACATGATGGCAATCCATTCAGGGCAAAATCGCTGATCTATAATACTGTAAATAAAAACAGTAGCAAGGTTCTGCACCGGTTTTGACACAAATTTTTATGCCGTCCGGGGCGTCATCTTAAGCTGGAAAAATGCGCGCGCATCGCGACATAATGGCGGCTTACTCTTCAGGAGGCCTGCACGATGCGACAACTGGTAATCGATATTCTGCTTAAGCTGGCGAAAATGGATGTGGATGCGAAAGAGCTGACCGCTCAGATTGAAGCCCAGTCGCTGCTGGTTGCGGCGCTGCTGGTACAGGCAAAACAGGATAACTCCCTGACCATTACCGAAACGGTACAGGATGCGATTGTCACCGCGTCCCGCTCTTCAGCCGAATTCATGCAGTCCGATGTTGATCTGCTGCTGACCCACATTAATCGTCTGCTGGCCGTGGCCAGTTATGTTGAGGTGAAGGGCAGGACCCCTTGAACGCGGGGGCCGGGTAAAACGTCCCTCTGAAAAAGCTTAACCGGCATGCATCTTCAGAGGTCACATCAGTCAGAGCTCGTTTTTAATGCAGAACTCTTCCCAGCTCATTCCCAGTGACGCAGCATGCGATTTGAGATACGCCTCGATAGCGTCAGCGGCCACCGCTTTATCCGGCTCAGCGAGCTGAATGGAAAAAATCATGCCATCCAGATTCTTCTGGCGCAGGAAGGCCGCATAGATGCGTTCAGCATGCCATTCGCGCAGCTCTCGCAGTGAGAGATTGGCGGCGCGGGCATCGCTTTCACTCAGTTCATCCAGGGCAGCCTGAAAGTCCGGGTGGGCGGTAAAAAACATCTCGCGTGCCTGCGCGTAGTAGGCTTCTGGGGTTTTCATCATTCTGTTCCTGAAAGTCTGTTGCAGCGCGCCAGTGTAACGGGTTGTCTCACGGTTGTCAGGCTCCGTCGCGCCGGCATGTTGCGGCGGGGGCCGCCCACAGACAGCCGCTCCGGGAGCAACAGGTAACGGATAAGGAGAGAAATGGGCTGCAATCCGGGGAAGCAGCAACCTGAACCGTCAGATACCTTGCGCAGCGCGGGGAAAAAATTATAACGTAGCCGCCATTAACGCGATTTTAGGGATTAAACATGAAAAAGTGGATGCTGATTGCGGCGCTGGCACTGGGTGGCTGTGCGCAAATCAACGATTATGAAAATGCGGTGCAAACCCCGGCACCCGCCGATTTGCAGGGCAACTGGCAAACCGTCGGTCCACAGAGCGGTCTGATCAGCGGTCAGGCGACAGGCAGCATCATTATTAATGCGGATGGCAGCACGCTGGATTGCCGTCAGTGGCAGCGGGTGATCGCCAAGCCTGGCAAACTGACCCGACTGAATGGCGACTACGTTAACGTGACGCGTCAGCTGCGTGTGATGCCGCTGGATGTCAACAATGGCGAGCTGCGCTACGACGGCCTGACGCTGCGGAAAGTGGCCCGTCCGACGGTTGAGTGTCAGCAGGCGCTGAAGGAGATGGCAAAGCAACCTAAAGCCACGGTGATCCAGAATATCGAACCTCAACTGCTGCGTACGCCGATTACCGAGCACAACGCGCAGTCATAACGCCATCTATAAAACAGCCCCGGCAGGGCAGAGCCACCTTTATGCTCTGGCCGCCGGGGCTTCATACTGATGTCTGCAGAAAATCAGTCCGCTACCACCCAGACGCTGACGCTGCCGCCGTTGCAGGCAAACACTGCGGTGCCATGCTCATCGGCGGTGATTGTCTCTTCACGGTTACCCAGATAGTCGCGCCACACCTTACCGGCAAAGCCTTCACCCATGGGCACGCTTTTCTCACCCGCATCACCGTTTGACATAATCACCACGCAACCCGGCTGGGTTTCCGTGCCGCTGCGGCTGAAGGCGACACAGTTGGGATGATCAAAGTAGTCGGTCTGAACACCCCAGCCATACTGCTGCCGCGCCCGGATCAGGCCTTCGAGTTCCGGGATCACCGGCATCTCAATCTTGTGCGTTTCACCGTCACCCCCCTCATCTTCGTACGTCGCGCCGAACAGATCCGGATAGAAAACGGTTGGCACGCCCTGTTCACGCAGCAGGATCAGGGCATAGGCCAGCGGTTTAAACCAGGCCTCAACCGGTGCCTCCAGTGACTGCAGCGGCTGGGTATCGTGGTTCGCCACGATAGTCACGGCGTGCCACGGGTCAGCGACCACCAGCGAATTGGCAAAAATCTGGCTCATATCGTAGGCACTGCCTGCGGTTGACGCCTGGTGGAAGTTCATATGCAGCGGGGCATCAAACAGCATGGTTTTGCCTTCCACCTGATGCACATACTCCTGCAGCTTCTCGGTTTCAAACGACCAGTATTCCGCGACGATAAACATCGGCTCTTCGGCCACCTCCTGAATATGGTCGATCCACTCCTTGTAGAACCACGCGGGGATATGTTTTACCGCATCCAGGCGGAAACCGGTGCAGGGAACCTGTTCCATCACCCAGCGCGCCCAGTATTTCAGCTCCTCTCTGACCGCATTGTTGCGGAAATCGATGTTGGCCCCCATCAGATAATCGAAATTACCCAGCTCGTTATCAACCTGGTCGTTCCAGCCTTCCGCGGTGTAATCGTTGATGATTTTAAACACACCGTTTTCGTCCGGATTTTCAATGTGGTCTACGCCGCTGAAACATTTGTGATCCCAGATGAATTTCGAATACTCCCCGGCGCGCGCCGGAAAGGTGAATTTCGTCCAGGCTTCGCATTCGACGACCTCGTCGTCAATTTCATCGCGGTTGTCCGGATTGACGCGGTTAACGCTGATCGCCTCTTTCTCGTCCGCGCCCATTTTGTGATTCACCACCACATCAAGCAGAACCCCGATGTTATGGCTGCGCAGCGCCTCTGTGGCGGCCAGTAACTGCTGTTTGTCGCCATATTTGGTGGCAACCCCGCCTTTCTGATCGAATTCTCCCAGGTCAAAAAGATCATAGCTGTCGTAACCGACAGAATAACCACCCGACCCCCCTTTGTAGCACGGTGGTAACCATGCCATTGTAATGCCAGTTTCGCTGAGCCATGCCGCGCGATCGGCGACTTCAGGCCACAGTTTGCTGCCATCCGGGTAATACCAATGGAAAAACTGTAATAACGTTGGGTTTTGCATGTACCGCTCTCCAGGGGGATGATGAAAATCAAGTATGGAGTAAGCGGCAGAAAAGAGACGCCGCGCAGAAAAATAAATCTGGCGGCGTGATAAAGCAGGGGGATCAGGAGAGGGTTTCGCGGGGCACCATCACCACACCGCCCTGGTTACCATAGGCGGACATGACAGATTTCTGGCGACTGCTCTGACCCACCAGCGCGGCCAGCTCATCCATCCGCGCCTGCAGCAGGCGTTTCACTTCACTTTCGTTATCCAGGATATGACGCAGTACCGGGCGCAACTGCTCCTGCGTCTGCGCCGATGGCGAAGCCTTATCTGTCGACTGGGCTAAATTCTGCACCGCGCTGACATACTCCATTTCCCTGCTGATCAATTCATCCCATTCGCCCTGTGCTGCATGACGCAGCATACCCTGGCTGAGATCGAGTAACTGTTGGTAAACGGCAAACAGATGCGGTGCAGTAGTCATTAAACGGCGTCCTGAATCAGGTTAGATTGAACCACTTCTTTCCACGCGTCCGCGATGTTGCGCAGCAGGCCTTCGACCTCCCCGACCGCTTCAACATCGTTGTGCAGGTTGGCCTGCAGCAGGCGACGCGTCATGTAGTTGTAAAGATCCAGCAGGTTATCTGCCAGTTCGTCACCACTGTTTTCAGCAAGCCCCTCTTTCAGGCCGGCTTCGATAATATTGATAGCTTTAGAAATTGAGGTGCCTTTACCTTCAATATTGCCATCCTGCATAAACAGGCGGGCGCGGATCAGCGCGCTCAGTGCGCCGTCGAACAGCATCACGACCAGCTGCTGCTGGCTGGCGCTCATCACGGCACTTTCTACGCCAATTTTTGCATAGGCTTTGGTGCCTGTAGCGGTGTACATGGTCACTCCTATGATTTATCAGAAGAACTTGACGTATCGAACTGCTGCGTCAGATAGGTACTGGTTGAGTTCAGTTTACTGATAGCCAGATCCAGCTGGGTAAACTGCGTTTTATAGCGTGCGATATCCGCGTCGATGCGGTCACTGGTGGTGTTATAAAGGGCGGTCAGGTTTTTCAGCGTTTTACTCACGCCATCCGTAGCAGTCTGAACGATTCCTTTGGATGACAGCCAGCCGGTAACGCTGGTCGCAATTTTGGTGGTAATGCCGGTAGTCTTACCGTCACCCACAATCATTTCTTTAACGCCTGCAGCGTCTTTATCGAGTGCGGCACTTACCTTTGTAGAATCAATGACCAGAGAGCCGGTTTGTGGATCGGTGGTAATGCCAATCTGTCCCAGAGATTTATAGGTAGAGGTGCTCTGCGCATTGGTCAGCATGCTTTTCAGCTGGGTCTCAATGGTCCGCAGGGTACTGTCACCCAGCAGGGCGCCATTACTGGAGTCCTGCGAATCGGTGTTGGTATCCACCTTGGTGTATTTGGTCAGGGTATTGAACTGATCCAGCAACGTATTGTAGGCATCAACCCAGCTGCTGATGGCACTGGAGGCTTTGGACGTATCTTTGGCGATGGTCAGCGTCTGGGCGCCAGTGGTCTGCGCAGTAAGATTCAGGGTAATCCCTTCCAGCGCATCGCTGATCTGGTTGCTGCTATTCTCAATTGCAACGTTGTTAACGGTCAGCTGGGCATTCTGCGCCGGGACGCTTTGCGTCATCGCATTGCTGCTGGCGGAAGCATCATAGCCCACGATCCCCTGCAGCGTGTCATCACCGGTCACGGCAATCTTCGTCACCGCATTGTCGCTACCGGTTTTGTTGGCGCTCAGGGAGAGGCGGAAACTGCCATCTGACACCTTGATTATCGAAGCGGTGACGCCGGCATCTGCGCCGTTAATCGCGTCACGCATGCCGGTCAGCGAAGTCTGATCGCTGCTCAGCGTCACGCTTTTACTGGTGCCATCTTTTAAGGTGATAGCAATGCTGCGGCTGGATGCGGAGCTATCGCCCAGTGCGGCGGTGTTGCTGCTCTGCACTGCTGATGTCAGCACCTGCGCCTGCGCCAGCTGGGTAACACTGATGGAGTATTTACCCGCCACGGTGCTGCCAGAGGTGGTGGCGCTGAATGCTGTTGAGCTGCTGGTCGCGGTGGTCGCGGTAAACAGGTCGGCACTGTTCAGCTTGGTGTTGGCAGTCTGGAACGTCGTGAGTGCACTTTTCAGGGTGGCGTAAGCACTGAGTTTGGCAGTATAAGCAGACTGCTGCGTTGAGATCGGTTTGAGTGCAGCTTTTTCAGCGGTCTGCAGACTGTCAAGCATGGTACTGAGTGGCAGGCCGGAACCCACACCGAGGTTAGAAATACTAGCCATGTTAATTCCTTTATAAGGTCGACAGGGAAAGTGAATACCTGGGTTATCGGCCTTGAATGCGGAAAGTTTAAAGGTATTTGCCTTAGGGTAATGAGTTAAACAGGCACTATAGAGAAGGGTAATTCAGCGGTTAGAAAATTAATGAATCAGGCCTAAAGAAGTCGGGAAGGGTGGCGATAACCTCAAACGTGACAGGCAGCAGCAAAAAAATTCGCCTGGTACTAAAAAAATTCTAAAGGTTGTTTGACGACAGACGATAACAACTTTGACGGCGCTGAAGCCGGCGGGTTGAAGCCCACACCTTAACCGAAAGACTTGATTAACAGGAAAATTTATCATGGCCCAAGTCATTAACACCAACAGCCTCTCGCTGATCACTCAGAACAACATCAACAAGAACCAGTCAGCTCTGTCTACTTCAATGGAGCGTCTGTCTTCTGGTTTACGTATCAACAGCGCAAAAGATGACGCTGCTGGTCAGGCAATTGCCAACCGTTTCACCTCTAACATTAAAGGCCTGACTCAGGCTGCCCGTAACGCCAACGACGGTATCTCTGCTGCGCAGACCACTGAAGGCGCGCTGTCAGAAATCAACAACAACTTACAGCGTGTTCGTGAACTGACCGTACAGGCTCAGAACGGCACTAACTCTGATTCTGACCTCTCTTCAATCCAGGACGAAATCAAATCACGTCTGAGCGAAATCGACCGCGTTTCTGGTCAGACTCAGTTCAACGGCGTGAACGTGCTGGCTAAAGACGGCAAAATGTCTATCCAGGTCGGCGCTAACGATGGCCAGACTATTGATATCGACCTGAAGAAAATCGACTCTTCAACTCTGGGTCTGGACGGTTTCTCCGTCTCTAAAAACAGCCTGAATGTTGGCGCCTCAATTACTCAGGTAGCTGAATCTACAACAGGTGTTCAGACTAAAATCGATTTAAGCGATGTTGCTAAAAAACTTGGTGTTGACGCTAGCACCCTTTCATTACACCAGGTAACTGGCAAGGATCAATACGTTGTTCAGTCTGGCAACGATTCTTACTCCGTATCAGTTGACAACGCTGGTGCCGATGCTGGCAAAGTTGCACTAAACACTACTGATGTGAAATATGGTGATGCTGCTAACGGCATTGCTACTGATGGTGCTGCTCAGACTGGCCAGTACATTAAAGTTGGTGCAAAAGCTGATGGTACAGCTGTAGGCTTTGTTACTATTCAAGGTAAAAACTACCAGGCTGGTACCACAGGCTCAGACGTGCTTGCTAACTCAAAAGATGCAACAGCTCCAACTACTACTGTAGCAACTACAGGTATTCAGTTAAGCTCAAGTGCTGACGGCACTACTAAGGCATCTGCTCAGTTTGCTGGTACATCAAGTGCTGACCCACTGGCACTGCTGGACAAAGCTATCGCGTCTGTTGATACCTTCCGTTCAAGCCTGGGTGCGGTACAGAACCGTCTGAACTCAGCGGTCACTAACCTGAACAATACCACCACCAACCTGTCTGCAGCACAGTCTCGCATTCAGGATGCTGACTACGCGACTGAAGTGTCAAACATGTCTAAAGCGCAGATCGTTCAGCAGGCGGGTAACTCCGTGCTGGGCAAAGCGAACCAGGTTCCACAGCAGGTTCTGTCTCTGCTGCAGGGCTAATCGCTTCTGTCAAAATTCAAAACCCTGCTTCGGCAGGGTTTTTTTTGATCTTTTTCTTCTGCACCGGGCTGAAAGCAGGAGCATGCGCTGAGCCTGGAGCCGCCTTGGCCGGTGCTTTATTACCCCACAACTTCCCCCGCCCGTTACAGTTCCCGCCGCGCTTGCCGATAACCCTTCACAGAACACTATAACTTTCGATGTTAACTTTTGTGGAGTGTCTATGCGCTTCAACTATGACCTGCTGCCGGGTGAGCGGCTGACGTTTGAAGAGATCGCCCGGCGTTATGCCCAGCAATACCCTGATGAAAAAGAGCTGACGGCACGTGCACTGCTGAGCCCCTCAACCGGTTTACGAACCCTGAAGATACGAGCGGTCTTCGCCCAGGAAGAGAGCAACAGCCCGCTGGAAGATCTGCTGTTTATCTCCAGTGATAACGAGCGCAAGAATTACCTGCGACGCTTTGAGCACTATCTGAAGCAGAATCTCTCTTTCCTCTATTTCCGCCGCAGCGAGAACGAAAAGCGCGACAACCTGTGGAAAGTGATGGGCAGCAGTCAGGTTTTTGCCATGATCGATCCGCAATCTGCCACGGCGCAGAATCTGCTGCAGAGTCGCGGCTATAAACTGGTGATGATGCATCAGGATGAGGATGAGGCCTACTGGCAGCTCTTTAACCCGCAGGCGAACCCCTGTTTTCCGCAGTCGCAGACGATACAGTTTATCGTGGTGCTGAGTACGCCAGAGCACAAGGTGCCTGCGGCAGTGATGCCGGGGACGGAAGTCGGCCGACGCGTCAAGGCGCGGGTGCTGCAGCGGGCCAGCCAGGCGGAGTTTATCGCCGGTGTAAAAGCCCGCTACGGTGCCTGTGTCATGACCGGCACAGAGCTGACCGAACGGCATAGCTGGCCCTGGGTCGAAGCCTGCCATATCGACACCCAGGAGAGTGACGACGGGCTGGTGGCGGACAACAGCATCGATAACGGCCTGTTTTTACGCAGTGATTTGCAGCGGTTGTTTATTAACCGATTGATTAGCATTGATGGTGAGTCGGGACAGATCACCGTGCATCCCGGTGAAGATGCACAACAACATATTTCACCCTGGTATCAGGAGCTGGATGGCCGGATTTGCAGCCTGTGGGCTGCGGTCCCACCCGCCACGCGGCAACGGCTGCGCGCCCGTCGATAATCCCCGCTGAAGAGTGCAGATGGATCTGCATTCTGAGGTAACAAAAATGAAATAGCCTCGTTTTACCCCGCCTATTCCCCCAATCGAAAACGCTACAGAATTGGATAATCATGCCGATAACATCATTAACGCAGGGTAGTCAACGTGAACGATTTCTATACCGCCGAAGGCGTGATGGACAAGCATTCGCTCTGGCAGCGCTACGTGCCGCTGGTGCGCCATGAAGCGTTGCGTCTGCAGGTTCGCCTGCCGGCCAGCGTTGAACTTGACGACTTGCTGCAGGCCGGGGGGATAGGGCTGTTGAATGCCGTAGAGCGTTATGACGCGCTACAGGGAACAGCTTTTACCACCTACGCCGTGCAGCGTATTCGTGGCGCAATGCTCGACGAGCTTCGCAGTCGGGACTGGGCACCGCGCAGCGTACGCCGCAACGCGCGTGAGGTGGCTGGAGCGATGCACAAGGTCGAACAGTCGCTGGGGCGTTCCGCTTCCGAGCAGGAAGTGGCACAGCAGCTGAACGTTTCTATGGAGGAGTACCGGCAGATCCTGCTGGACACCAACAACAGTCAACTTTTCTCCTACGACGAGTATCGGGAAGAGCACGGCGACAGTGCGGAGCTGGTGACGGAAGGCCATGAGGAGGCTAATCCGCTTCATCAGTTGCTTGAAGGGAGTCTGCGTGAGCGTGTCATTGAAGCGATCGAAGCGTTACCCGATCGTGAAAAGATGGTGCTGACACTGTACTACCAGGAAGAACTGAACCTGAAAGAGATTGGCGCGGTGCTTGATGTGGGTGAATCCCGCGTCAGTCAACTGCACAGTCAGGCGATCAAACGCCTGCGGGCCCGGCTTACGGGAGCGCGCTAGCAGTATCAGTTCCTGGCGATTCAAAATATAAGAAACCGGGGACTCAGTAATGGGAGCCAAGACCAAGGCCAGACCGTTAAGTCGTTATCTTAAAGACTATAAACACAGCCAGAGCAACTGTTCGCATTGTGGCAAGGTATTAGATCGAATGGCGCTCGTTTTTCGTGGTCAGATCATTAATAAAGAGGCCATCGCTCGGATGGACCAGATGATTGATGAACAACTGTGGCTGAAACTTCAGCCAGAGCTGACCGCGCTCTGTCGCTTCTGCAGCGATATTTTTTGCAATACTCATCCGAATTACTTCGACATTATGGCGTTTAAACAGTACCTGTTTGAACAGACAGAAATGAGCCCCAGCACGATTCGCGAATATGTGGTGCGGCTGCGTCGGCTGGATGAGATGCTCAAAGCCAAAAATTTCCCCGCCGACAGGCTTAAGGGAGAGAGCTGGCATCAGTGTCTGGAAAGTGATCTGCCGGATGCCGGAAATAATAATTATCGCATCGCGCTGCGCAAGTACGATCAATTCTTAGGCTGGCAGCAGGGTTAACTCTGATCTGCACCGAGGGCTCCCCCGCGTGCCTGCGGCACGTTTCTCCGTTATCCGCCTGCCGGATAACGGGGAAGGGGGGGCACGGCGCCGTTTCCTCACCGCATCGACGGTCACCTGAATCAGAGTGATCCTTTGCGCATCTTCTGCAACACTGTAAGGATAATTTGAATGCCCGAATGGAGGCAGCATTGTCTTTACATCTGTTACACCAATTCCCGCGTCTTGAACTGCTGGGTGCCCCGACACCGTTAGAACACCTGCCACGGCTCTCCGACTATCTGGGTCGCGATATTTTCATCAAACGTGATGACTTCACGCCGATGGCGATGGGCGGCAACAAGCTGCGTAAACTCGAATTCCTGGCGGCCGATGCGCTGCGCGAAGGGGCGGATGTACTGCTGACGGCGGGCGCGATCCAGTCTAACCATGTGCGCCAGACAGCGGCCGTGGCAGCCCGCCTCGGCCTGAAGTGCGTGGCACTGCTGGAAAACCCGATTGGTACCCACTCTGAAAACTATCTGAGCAACGGTAACCGCCTGCTGCTGGATCTGATGGATGCGGAGGTGATCGCCGTGGATGCGCTGCATAATCCCGCCGAACAGCTGGCTGAACAGGCTACACGTCTGGAAGCGCAGGGATTCCGTCCTTACATCGTTCCGGTCGGCGGCTCAAATGCGTTGGGTGCGCTAGGCTATGTGGAGTGCGCCCAGGAGATCGCACATCAGAGCGAAGGTGTAGTGGATTTCGCCGCCGTCGTGGTGGCGTCAGGTAGCGCGGGCACCCATGCGGGGCTGGCGGTCGGCCTGGAGCTGCTGCTGCCGCAAACCGAGCTGGTGGGCGTCACCGTTTCACGTCAGACCGACGCGCAGTTGCCGCTGGTTGAGCGGCTGCGTCAGTCGCTGGCAGCGTCACTGGAGGTGCAGGCAACGGCCCCGATCACTCTGTGGGATGAGTATTTTGCGCCCCGCTACGGTGAGCCCAATGAGGAGGGCATGGAGGCGGTGAAACTGCTGGCAAGGCTGGAAGGCATTTTGCTGGACCCGGTCTATACCGGCAAGGCGATGGCCGGTCTGATTGATGGCATCAGTCAGAACCGCTTCCGTCGCGAAGGCCCGTTGCTGTTTATTCATACTGGCGGCGCGCCCGCGTTATTTGCTTATCATCCTTCGATCTGAGACAAGCGAATAAAACAGTTTATACTCCGGGCGTTATCATTCTGGACTGGCAGCGACTCGCCGTGCTGCCCTTATAAAAACACACACAATACTGTCAAAAATGGGGTAAATATGTCCTTTTCTCGTGCAGGTCGTCAGATGGTGATGGGCGTTATGGCCGTGGCGCTGATTGCTGGCGTCAACGTTAAAACCTTTGCAGCGGAAAATCTGCTGAACAAGATTAAAGAGCGCGGCACGCTGCTGGTGGGTCTGGAAGGCACCTATCCGCCGTTCAGCTTCCAGGACGAGCAGGGCAAGCTGACCGGTTTTGAAGTGGAATTTGCGCAGCAGCTGGCACAGCACATGGGCGTTAAAGCGAGTCTGAAACCGACCAAATGGGATGGCATGCTGGCTTCCCTCGACGCGAAGCGCATCGATGTAGTGATTAACCAGGTCACCATTTCTGATGAGCGCAAAAAGAAGTATGACTTCTCTACGCCTTACACCATCTCCGGTATTCAGGCGCTGACCATGAAGGCTAACGCCAGCACCATCAGCAAACCGGCTGATCTGGCGGGCAAAAAGGTTGGTGTGGGTCTTGGCACCAACTACGAGCAGTGGCTGCGCGAGAACGTGAAGGGCGTTGACGTGCGTACCTATGATGATGACCCGACCAAATATCAGGATCTGCGCTCAGGTCGTCTGAATGCCATTCTGGTTGACCGTCTGGCTGCGCTGGACCTGGTGAAGAAAACCGGCGATACCATGGCGGTAGCGGGTGACGCCTTCTCCCGTCAGGAAGCGGGCGTTGCCGTGCGTAAAGGCAACGACGATCTGCTGAAAGCGATCGACCAGGCCATTGCGGATATGCAGAAAGATGGCTCGCTGAGCAAGCTGTCTCAGAAATGGTTTGGCGCGGACGTGACGAAATAATGCAGGAAAGCCTTCAACTGGTGCTGGATTCAGCACCTTTTTTATTAAAGGGCGCGCTGTTCACGCTGCAGCTCAGCATCGGCGGGATGTTCTTCGGCCTGCTGCTGGGCTTTCTGCTGGCGCTGATGCGGCTGTCTCACTTCTGGCCTTTTCGCGTGCTGTCGCGGATCTATGTCTCGATTTTTCGCGGCACCCCGCTGATCGCCCAGCTGTTTATGATCTACTACGGCCTGCCCCAGTTTGGCATTGAGCTGGACCCGATCCCCTCAGCGATGATTGGTCTCTCGCTCAACACCGCGGCTTACGCCTCCGAGTCACTGCGTGGTGCCATTGCTGCGATTGAGCGCGGACAGTGGGAAGCGGCGGCGAGTATCGGCATGACGCGCTGGCAAACCCTGCGTCGGGTTATCCTGCCGCAGGCGGCGCGGACCGCACTGCCACCGCTGGGCAACAGCTTTATCAGCCTGGTAAAAGATACCTCGCTGGCCGCGACCATCCAGGTGCCGGAGCTGTTCCGTCAGGCGCAGCTGATCACCTCGCGCACACTGGAAGTCTTTACCATGTATCTGGCGGCTTCGCTCATCTACTGGGTAATGGCCACGGTGTTGTCTGCGTTGCAGAGTCGTCTGGAACAGCATGTTAACCGTCAGGATTCGGAGTCGAAATGAGTGCCATCGAAGTCAGAAAGCTGGTGAAATCCTTTAATGGCCAGACGGTGCTGCACGACATCGATCTTGATGTGGCCGCCGGTGAAGTGGTGGCGATTATCGGCCCCAGCGGCTCAGGTAAAACCACGCTGCTGCGCAGTATCAACCTGCTGGAAGTGCCAGATAGCGGCACCATCCGGGTCGGCGAGATGACGGTGGATGCCGCGCTGGCGCAGAGCAAACAGAAAGAGCAGGTGCGTCGTCTGCGTCAGCAGGTCGGTTTTGTCTTCCAGAATTTCAATCTGTTTCCCCATCGCTCGGTGCTGGAGAACATTATTGAAGGACCGGTGATCGTAAAAGGCGAAGCGAAGGCGGAGGCCGTCGCACGCGCCCGTACGCTGCTGGAGAAGGTCGGCCTGCACGGCAAAGAGGGAAGCTATCCGCGCCGTCTGTCGGGAGGACAGCAGCAGCGTGTGGCTATAGCGCGTGCGCTGGCGATGCGACCGGCGGTGATCCTGTTCGACGAGCCCACCTCGGCGCTGGATCCGGAGCTGGTGGGGGAGGTGCTGAGTACCATTCGCGCACTGGCCGAAGAGAAACGCACCATGGTCATCGTCACGCATGAGATGAGCTTTGCCCGCGACGTGGCAGACCGCGCCATTTTTATGGACCAGGGACGCATTGTGGAGCAGGGCGACGCGAAAACGTTGTTCAGTAACCCGCAGCAGCCGCGTACCCGCCAGTTCCTCGACAAGTTCCTCAGTCAGTAATTCCGTGGCCTTCTCCGGAAGGCCGCCTCTCTTTTTACTCCGCCCTGGTTAACCCGGAATAGCGTGTTGTCATGCTATTTCGGGCCGCCGTACCATATTGCGCTGATAAGCGATTAAACCTTTTGCCACATCTGACAAATCTTTTCTTTTCATCAACGGTTGGCTGGTTTTTATTTCTTCCGCTTTCTCTTATTTATGCCGCCAGCATTATTAAAGATTATTTCCCTTTTATTCATTGCCCCTGTTGATATCGGGCGCAGAGCCGGGGAAATCCATAAGTGTAAGGAAACGTTCTGCTGAGTAAATAACGGTAACGTCAGGGCCAGACAATGGGTTTTAGGAGTTTCGCTACAGTCAATGCGGCATCAATGGCGAATAATCGCTGGATAATCATAAAAGCCACTGAGATTTCCTCGCTTTCCTTTTCCGCATTCTGACCTACGCAGCAGGAGCCAATTAATGAGCCAGACGAAATCAGACCAGATATTGTGGGTAGACACCCTGAAGGGTGCCTGCATATTGCTGGTGGTCCTGTACCACACCGTGTTACCCGGTTTTGCGGGGACAATAAAATATCTCTCCGCTGGCTGGGTCCCGGCCGAAATATGGATACAGTTTAATACGGTGCTGTCACCCTTACGGATGCCAGCCTTTTTCTTTGTTTCGGGATTGCTGGCCGCCAACGGTATTCTGAACCGGCCCTGGAAACAGGTATTTACCAGTCGTATTACCAATCTTTTTTATCTCTATATTCTGTGGGGCTTTATTCAGTGGTGGTCCATTATTGGTATCTCCACGGAAATTACCGGGCAGCGTATTTCACAGAACCTGAATGCGGCGTATGCCGGTTCGCTGTTTGAGTTTCTCAAGCTGACCTTTATGGCGATGAGTACTTCCTGGTATCTCTATGGCTTAGGACTCTATTTCCTCTGCGCTAAAATTTTCCGCGAACATAAGCTGGCCCTGGTGGCGGTAGCTATCCTGCTTAATTATCTGGCGGTCGGGAAAGTGATTCCGTTCTGGGGACCCCAGAGCCTGGCCCAGTATTTCCTGTTCTTCCTGTTGGGCGCGTTCTGGAGCCAGACCATGCTGCGTCTGAGCGAATGGCGTCGTGAGAACGTCATGCCATGGGCGATACTGGCCGCCGTGGCGGGTATCCATGTGATCTTCGGTCTGGATAAGAGCCTGTTCCTGTGTGTGCTGGCGGTGTTATTCAGTGTTGCGGCCTGTCGCTGGCTGAATCAGCATTTCAGCATGCATTATCTCAACTGGGTGGGCCGCAATACCCTGCAGATTTATGTGATTCACCGCATCTTTATCGAGTTCTTTGGTATGTCTGCGATCCTCTTCGCGCAGCGGCATCACCTGTTTGAACAGGCGTGGTTTTCATTTTTCTGGGCCTGTTTCTATCCGGTGGTGATCGTGGCGCTCTGCTCGCTCTGTTCCGTGGCGATCTGGTCGCTGACCAACCGTGGGGTGGGGCAGTCGCTGTTTCTGTTTCCGACGCTGCTTAAGCGGCAGCGGAATGCGGTTTCGCAGTAGAGGGGAGCGCCTGGCGGCGGGCTGACTCTGAGAGGGGTTCGCCCGCCAGGCGGTGGGGAGTGATTACCTGGCGGCGGGGTGGCACTGAGAAGGTTTCGCCCGCCAGGCGTGGGAGAGTTTCAGTTCGCCCGTGCAGGCGGACGCGTCAAGGGGCGGACGCCCGCCCCTTAACAATCCCGGCGTCCGGCAGCCTTTGCGCCCCGCGTTGCGGGGTGCCTTCGTCACGCCCTGCGGCCGACGGACCGTCCGGACTCGCCATCCCTGGCTCGTGCCGTCCTTTCGCCGACGTCCTGTCGGCTCATCCTGGCCTCCGGTTGCTCCTCAGCGCGCCGGATGCCTCTCCCACACCCCCGCCTTTAATATCTTCGTTTCTCCTGAATGGAGCGTCGTCTGTTGGCCTCAAGACTAAGCCAGTGATGGAAACTAACCGCAATTCTTACCGCGATAAGAAAGCCAGATAAATAGAAAAGTTAACAGCGGGGAGGGAGGCCGTCTGAGCCGCTGAGCGGATGAGGGATTTCAGGACGAGCGACAGGGATGTCGCGAAGAGGCGGGTTCGCGCCAGGGATGGCGCGTCCTGCCGGTCCGTGAGAAATCCGGAAGAAGCGAAGGGACCGCGAAGCGGCGGTGAGGCAGGCCGGAGCCCGGGGTCAAGGGGGCGCGGCGACTGGCGCCCCCTTGTCGGTCGCCTGCAGAGGCGAAGCTGAAACTGCCGGATTCACCCGGCGAACGAAATCTGCTCAGACTCAACCCGCGCAGCAAACCCCATCAGTCCCAGCGACCCGGCGAACGAAACCTGCTCAAAGCCCGTTCGCGCATCGAACAATCTCAGCGCCCGCCCGCGCAGCGACCTCGCCGGCAACCCGCCCCCTTACCCGATGGTCATCAGGCTGGCGTTACCGCCAGCAGCCGCGGTATTCACACTCAGTGAGCGCTCAATCAGCAGACGCTCCAGCAGCAGATTCGTCTCGCCGCGGGCGAAGCCCTGCACCGACACAATCGCGCCGTCACGCGCGGCAATCTGTTCGCACAGGGTGCGCAGCTGATCGGCGTCGCCGTGATAGATCACCGCGTCAAACTCCGCCGTCATCGGGTCTCGCGCCAGCGTAATGCGCGCTTTCACCGCGTCCGGCAGCGAGGCACGCAGGGTGCGATGCAGCTCATCATCCTGCCACAGCGCTTTACTGCCGACGCTGGTCACGGCCGCCAGCTGAATCAACGCATCCTGCTCGTTGTCAGCCAGGCAGAGCACCTGATCGCGTGGCAACAGCGAGAAGGTATTGCGTTCACCCGTCGGGCCTGGCAGCAGCCGCACCACACCGGCCTGGGCCAGCTGGTCATAACGCTCACAGAGTTCAGCCAGCGCCGGTTTCTCTTTGACCCAGCTGCTGAGTGCCTGATGCGGAGCCAGCAGAGCGTGACGCAGCGTGCTGTCAGCAGGGCGCTCCGCATCCTGGCGATCAAAGGTCAGACGCAGCGCGCCATCCGGACGATGTGCAAGCAGGCGGTAGAGATAGAGCGGACCGCCCGCTTTCGGACCGGTACCGGATAAGCCTTCGCCACCAAACGGCTGCACGCCAACAACAGCGCCCACCATATTGCGGTTCACGTAGAGGTTACCGACCCGGGCGTTCGCCGTGACCTGCGCAATGGTCTCATCGATACGGGTATGGACACCCAGCGTCAGGCCGTAACCGGAAGCGTTAATCTGCTCAACCAGCTGCGGCAGCGTGTTGCGGGTAAAGCGCACCACGTGCAGCACCGGTCCGAAAATCTCTTTATCCAGATCGCTGACCTGGTCCAGCTCAATCAGCGTCGGTTTGACAAAGGTGCCGCTGTTCCACTCTTTGCTGTCCTGCGGATTATCCTGCACTGCCTGATAGACCGTGAAGCCCTTGTTACGCATCGCCTGAATATGGCGGTCGATATTGGCTTTGGCTTCTGCGTCGATGACCGGGCCGATATCGGTGGAGAAGCGCTCCGGGTTACCCATGCGGCACTCTGCCATCGCACCGCGCAGCATTTTCAGCGTATGGTCGGCGACATCTTCCTGGATGCAGAGCAGACGCAGGGCGGAGCAGCGCTGTCCGGCGCTATCGAACGCTGAGGCCACGATATCAACCACCACCTGCTCGGTCAGGGCGGAGGAGTCAACGATCATCGCATTCATCCCGCCGGTTTCCGCGACCAGCGGCACAGGGCGGCCGTGCTGGTCAAGACGACCGGCGAGATTACGCTGCAGCAGGGTGGCCACGGCAGTGGAGCCGGTAAACATCACGCCGCGCACCCGGTTGTCGCCGGTCAGCTGCGCCCCAACGGTTTCACCCTGGCCTGGCAGCAGCTGCAGCACGCCAGGCGGTACGCCCGCATCCAGCAGGATCTGCACCGCCTGCGCGGCAATCAGCGGCGTCTGCTCGGCAGGTTTGGCCAGCACGCTGTTGCCTGCTGCCAGTGCCGCCGCAATCTGACCGGTGAAGATCGCCAGCGGAAAGTTCCACGGACTGATGCAGACTACCGGGCCCAGCGGGCGATGGGTTTCATTGTCGAAATCGTCGCGCACCATGCCAGCGTAGTAATAGAGGAAATCGACCGCTTCGCGCACTTCCGCGATGGCGTTGTTATAGGTCTTGCCCGCTTCACGCACCAGAATGCCCATCAGCTTCTGCATCTGGCCTTCCATGATCTGCGCCGCGCGCGTCAGAATCGCGGCACGCTCCTGCGGCGGGGTGGCAAACCAGATTGGCCCGCTGTTTACGGCGGCATCCAGCGCCAATGACACGTCCTGCTCTGTCGCTTCACGCACCTGACCCACGCGATCGCCAGGTATGGCTGGGTTCAGCACGTCGTGCAGCTCACCGGTGCCCGCTTCGCCATCGATCATCGGTTCGGCCAGGTAAGGGTGGGCGGCACTGCTCAGCAGGGCGCTGGAGAGTGAGGCGAGGCGGTGTTCGTTGGCCATATCCAGACCCGCAGAGTTGACGCGGTTCTCACCATAGAGGTCACGCGGCAGCGGGATCTTCGGATGCGGCAGGCCGATAGCACCTTCGCTGGCCCCGAGTTTTTCAACGGCGAGCACCGGATCGGCAACCAGCTCGTCAATCGGCAGCGAGGTATCCGCGATGCGGTTAACAAAAGAGGTATTGGCTCCGTTCTCCAGCAGGCGGCGCACCAGATATGCCAGCAGGGTTTCATGCGTTCCCACCGGCGCATAGATGCGGCAGGGGCGATTCAGCTTCCCGTCCGCCACTTTGCCGACCACCTGCTCATAGAGCGGTTCACCCATGCCGTGCAGACACTGGAACTCATACTGTCCCGGATAGTAGTTGTTGCCCGCCAGCTGGTAGATGGCGGCCAGGGTATGGGCATTGTGCGTGGCAAACTGCGGATAGATCAGGTTCGGCACGGAAAGCAGTTTACGGGCGCAGGCCAGATAGGAGATATCCGTGTAGACCTTGCGGGTGTAAACCGGATAGCCTTCCAGACCTTCCATCTGCGCACGTTTGATTTCGCTATCCCAGTAAGCGCCTTTCACCAGACGGATCATCAGGCGGCGGCGACTACGCTGAGCCAGGTCGATCAGCTCATCGATGACAAACGGGCAGCGTTTCATATACGCCTGGATGACGAAGCCGATCCCGTTCCAGCCTTCCAGCTCCGGCTCGAAGCAGAGTTTCTCCAGCATATCCAGCGACAGTTCCAGCCGGTCAGCTTCTTCGGCGTCGATGTTAATGCCGATGTCATAGGAGCGCGCCAGCAGCGTCAGCGATTTCAGCAGCGGGTAGAGCTCTTCCATTACCCGCTCATACTGCGCGCGGCTGTAGCGGGGATGAAGGGCTGACAGTTTGATGGAGATGCCCGGGCCTTCATAGATGCCCCGGCCATTGGAGGCTTTCCCAATGGCATGGATCGCCTGCTGATAAGAGAGCAGGTAGGCTTTGGCATCACCTGCGGTCAGGGCCGCTTCGCCCAGCATGTCATAGGAGTAGCGGAAGCCTTTCTCTTCCAGCTTGCGGGCGTTGGCCAGGGCTTCGGCGATGGTTTCACCGGTCACGAACTGCTCGCCCATCAGTCGCATCGCCATATCCACACCTTTGCGGATCAGCGGCTCGCCACTCTTACCGATAATGCGGTTCAGAGAGCGTGACAGGTTGGCTTCGTTATGGGTTGAAACCAGACGGCCGGTAAACAGCAGGCCCCAGGTGGCCGCGTTGACAAACAGGGACGGGCTGCGTCCCAGGTGTGACTGCCAGTTCCCGTTGCTGATTTTGTCGCGGATCAGCGCATCGCGGGTTGGCTTGTCGGGGATACGCAGCAGCGCTTCGGCGAGGCACATCAGCGCCACGCCTTCGTGAGAGGATAATGAGAACTCCTGCAGCAGGCTTTGCACCATACCGGCGCGTCCGGTTGCACCCTTCTGGTGCCGCAGCTTGTCGGCAAGCTGATAAGCGAGCTGATGGGTTTTCTCTGCCAGCGGTGCCGGCAGGCGCGCCTGTTCCAGCAGCATGGGCACCGCATCCGTCTCCGGACGACGCCAGGCGGCGGTCACGGCGGAACGGGTCACGGACTGCGGTAAAATCTGCTCTGCGAAGTCAAGGAACGGCTGATGCAGCTCCTCTGGCTGGATGTCGTCAGACTCGGCGGCGGCCTGTGCAGTGAGCGGGATCTCCGGCACGGCATCCCCGGTTTCCAGCTGGCCCAGGTAGTTAAAAATCGCCTGTTTGATCAGCCAGTGTGGCGTGCGGTCGATGCGCTGCGCAGCCAGTTTGATGCGCTCACGTGTCGCGTCATCCAGTTTTACACCCATGGTGGTTGTACCCATGACTTCCAGGCTCCTTAATAGTGGTTCGATACGGCGTGGGCTGCACTATCACTTAAGTTGCAACTTTGTGCAACCGTGTTAAATGTGAGCCAGTTAACACCCCTGTGACATCGCCAATTGTTAAATCTGACAATTCGGCACGGATATTGCTGCAAGATCCTCGCCAGGTTGGCAGGCCCGATAAAATGCGGGTTTCCGGCAGGTTACAGGGTGGTGCAACCGAATAACTGTGAGCGAGTGCAACCTATGGGCACTTTTTCACAACCGGTTAGTGAAATCACTGTAACGCCTGTGTTAAATCCATTGTGCGCGCCACGCCTTTCCGGCAGGATACCGCGCCGCTGGGAAATGACTGACGCCCTGACGAAAACAATCGGCCCGTTCTGCCCCGTTCCGGCAGGGGGGTAGCTGGCGATTTCTCTGGGATATCAAATAATAAGTGGAGAGACAGATGAGTGTAAGTACACCAATGCTGGTGACCTTTGTGGTTTATATACTTGGGATGGTGTTAATCGGTTTTGTGGCCTACCGTTCGACCAAAAACTTTGATGACTACATCCTGGGTGGCCGCAGTCTGGGTAGTGTGGTCACCGCACTCTCTGCGGGTGCCTCAGATATGAGTGGCTGGCTGCTGATGGGATTGCCGGGGGCGATCTTCATCTCCGGGATCTCTGAGAGCTGGATTGCGATTGGTCTTACCATCGGTGCCTGGCTGAACTGGAAAATCGTCGCCGGCCGCCTGCGTGTTCAGACCGAACACCACAACAATGCGCTGACACTGCCAGACTTCTTTACCAGCCGCTTTGAAGATCACAGCAAAATTCTGCGTGTGATTTCGGCCATTGTGATTCTGGTGTTCTTCACCATCTACTGCGCCTCTGGTGTGGTTGCCGGTGCGCGACTGTTTGAAAGCACCTTTGGCATGAGTTATGAGACTGCACTGTGGGCGGGGGCGGCAGCCACCATCCTCTACACGCTGGTGGGGGGATTTCTGGCGGTGAGCTGGACGGATACCGTTCAGGCCAGCCTGATGATTTTTGCCCTGATCCTGACGCCGGTGTTTGTGATTATCGCGGTGGGCGGCTGGTCTGATTCGCTGGCGGTGATCGAAGCGAAAAGCCTGGAAAATCTCGACATGCTGAAAGGGCTGAACGTCGTTGCGGTGATCTCGCTGCTCGGCTGGGGCCTGGGGTACTTCGGTCAGCCGCATATTCTGGCGCGCTTTATGGCGGCGGATTCGCATCGCTCAATCCGCACGGCACGTCGCATCGGCATGGCGTGGATGGTGTTCTGTCTGGCGGGGGCGGTCGCTGTTGGCTTCTTTGGTATCGCCTACTTCCAGAACAACCCGACGCTGGCGACCGGCGTCAACGACAACGCTGAGCGCGTCTTTATCGAACTGGCACGCATCCTGTTTAACCCGTGGATTGCCGGTATTCTGCTGTCAGCGATTCTGGCGGCGGTGATGTCAACCCTGAGCTGTCAGCTGCTGGTCTGCTCCAGCGCCCTGACTGAAGATCTCTACAAAGGCTTCCTGCGTAAAAACGCCAGCCAGCAGGAGCTGGTATGGGTAGGGCGTCTGATGGTGCTGCTGGTGGCGCTGATCGCGATTGCCCTGGCGTCTGACCCGGAAAACCGCGTACTGGGTCTTGTCAGCTACGCCTGGGCGGGCTTTGGGGCGGCCTTTGGACCGGTCGTGCTGTTTGGCGTCTGCTGGAAGCGCATGAACCGCAACGGCGCGCTGGCCGGTATGATTGTCGGTGCGCTGACCGTGCTGGTGTGGAAGCAGTATGGCTGGCTGGGTCTGTATGAGATCATCCCCGGCTTTATCTTCGCCAGCATCGCGATTGTGCTCTTCAGCCTGATGGGACGTGAACCTTCAGCCGAAGCGCAGCAGCGCTTTGCCGCCGCCGAAGCGGAATTCCAGACCAAATAAGCAGAGCGTGAGGCGTGAAGGCCCGTCCCGCAGGGGGCGGGCCTTTTTGTTACAAAGATAAAAGCCCTGAATAGGCAATTATCTCCATCGGCAACTTGTTTTTTTCGCAGCGATAATGATAATCGGTATCGTTTACACTTTACCTGAATTTACCGTTAATTGACGCTGCTTAACATTTAAGAGGCCGGCAATGTTCGTTCCCTTTCTCATCATGCTGCGCGAAGGACTTGAAGCCGCGCTGATTGTCAGCCTGATCGCCAGCTACCTCAAACGCACCCAGCGCACCCGGTGGTTTCCGGCCATGTGGGCAGGCGTTTTTGTCGCCGCGGCACTCTGCCTGGGGCTGGGTCTGTTTATCAATGCGACTACCGGCGAGTTTCCGCAAAAAGAGCAGGAGCTGTTCGAAGGCATTGTGGCGCTGTTCGCCGTCGTGATCCTGACCTCCATGGTGTTCTGGATGCGCAGGGTGGCGCGCAATATCAAAGTTGAGCTGGAGCAGGCGGTCGACCAGGCGCTGGAACGTTCAGGCCGGGGCGGTCTGGCGCTGGTGCTGATGGTCTTTCTTGCCGTGGCGCGGGAAGGCCTGGAGTCAGTCTTCTTCCTGCTGGCCGCTTTTACGCAGGATGTCGGTTATGCGCCGCCGATTGGCGCAGTACTGGGGCTGGCGACGGCGGTGGTGCTGGGTATGCTGCTCTACTGGGGCGGTATCCGCCTGAACATGGCGCACTTCTTCCGCTGGACCAGCGTCTTCATCCTGTTTGTGGCGGCCGGTCTGGCCGCAGGGGCGATTCGCGCTTTCCATGAGGCGGGTCTGTGGAATCACTATCAGGATGTGGCCTTCGATCTCAGTCATACCTTATCGACTCATTCGCTGTCTGGCACCCTGCTGGAAGGCGTGCTGGGTTATCAGGAGGCCCCCAGCGTCAGTGAAGTGACGCTTTACTTCGCCTACCTGATCCCGGCCCTGATTCTGTTTTTTATGCCTGCGCGTCCTGCTGCGTCGGCCACTGTGTAATACGACCTTTAACGGGCACATCTTGCGCCCGCAACGTGATAGGGAAAAAGAGATGACAATGCGTTTCCGCCGCAAGGCACTGCTGCTTCCTCTGCTGGCGATTTCTGCTTCGGCAGCAGCAGCCGTTCCTCAGGTTACCGTAAGCGTCAACGACAGGCAGTGTGAGCCGATGAGCTTAACCGTGAAAGCCGGTAAGACCCAGTTTCTGATTAAAAATAACAGCCAGAAAGCGCTGGAGTGGGAGATCCTGAAAGGTGTGCTGGTGGTGGAAGAGCGTGAAAACATCGCGCCAGGTTTCAGCCAGAAGCTGACCGCGAATCTGGAGGCCGGGGAATATGAGATGACCTGTGGTCTGCTGAGCAATCCAAAGGGCAAACTGATTGTGCAGGCGGGGGAGAGCGCGACTCCCGGCGCAACCTCCGCGCGGATGCAGCTGGAAGGCCCGATCACGCAATACAAAGCCTGGGTGACGGAGCAGGTTAATCAGCTGGTGAGCCAGACGCAGGCCTTCACCGATGCGGTTAAAGCCGGAGATGTCGAAAAAGCCAAAGCGCTGTATGCCCCGACCCGCCAGTATTACGAACGCATCGAGCCGATTGCTGAACTCTTCTCCGATCTCGATGCCAGCATTGATGCCCGTGAAGATGACTATGAAAAGAAAGCGGAGGATCCTAAGTTCACCGGCTTCCACCGCCTGGAGAAAGCGCTGTTTGCGGAGAACAGCACCAAAGGGATGACGGGGTATGCCGACCAGCTCAACAAAGATGTGAAAGATTTGCAGGTGCGCATCAGTGAACTGGCTTTCCCGCCGGCCAAAGTGGTGGGCGGCGCGGCCGGTCTGATTGAAGAGGTTGCCTCCAGCAAGATCTCCGGCGAAGAAGATCGCTACAGCCGCACCGACCTGTGGGACTTCCAGGCGAATATTGATGGTGCGCAGAAGATCGTTGAGCTGCTGCGCCCGCTGGTCAGCAAAGCCAATCCGCAGCTGCTGGCGAAGGTCGATGCCAACTTCAAAAAAGTGGATGCGATCCTGAGCAAATACCGCACGAAAACCGGCTTCGAATCGTATGAGAAACTGAGCACGGCTGACCGCAATGCACTGAAAGGGCCTGTCACCGCCCTGGCGGAAGATCTTTCCTTACTTCGTGGCACGCTGGGTCTGGATTAATCATGAATCGTAAGCCAGAAGACGCGCAGCCTGCGCGTCGTCGTTTATTAAAAGGGCTGGGCCTGCTGGGGGGGGCCGCTGCCTTCTCCGGCGGTTGCCCGTTTCATGCCGCCGCCGCCGATACCTTTTCGCCGGGTACGGTGACGCCTCAGGCGCGGCAGCAAAAGCAGCCGTTTTATGGTCAGCATCAGGCGGGCATTATCACGCCACAACAGGCATCGATGATGCTGGTGGCGTTTGACCTGCTCAGCAGTGATAAAGCCGATCTGGTGCGGCTGTTCCGGCTGCTGACTCAGCGCATCGCCTTTCTTACCGCGGGCGGGCCGGCACCGGTCGTCACCAACCCGCAGCTGCCGCCAATGGATTCGGGCATTCTCGGCCCGACGATCGCGCCGGATAATCTCACCATCACCGTGTCGGTCGGCAGCAGCCTGTTCGATGAGCGTTTTGGTCTGGCCCCGCATAAGCCGAAAAAACTGCAGCCGATGACGCGCTTCCCTAACGATTCGCTGGATGCCGCGCAGTGTCATGGCGATCTGCTGCTGCAGATTTGCGCCAACACCCAGGATACGGTGATCCATGCCCTGCGCGATATCATCAAGCACACGCCCGACCTGCTTGGGGTTCGCTGGCGACGGGAAGGCTTTATCTCTGACCACGCGGCACGCAGCCAGGGGCAGGAGACGCCGATTAACCTGCTGGGCTTTAAAGATGGCACCGCGAATCCGGATACGCACGACGCTGCCCTGATGAATCAGCTGCTGTGGGTGACGGCGGACCAGGATGAACCAGACTGGGCACGTCAAGGCAGTTATCAGGCGGTGCGGCTGATTCGCTTTCACGTGGAGATGTGGGATCGCACCCCGCTGGGCGAGCAGCAGACCATCTTTGGTCGCGAAAAGCTGAGTGGTGCCCCGCTGGGGATGCAGCATGAGCATGATGTTCCTGACTACACCCGCGATCCGGACGGGCAGGTGATTGCGCTGGATGCGCATATTCGCCTTGCTAACCCCCGCACGCCAGAGACGGCCAGCAGTCTGATGCTGCGCCGCGGCTATAGTTACTCCGCCGGGATCTCGGCGTCAGGGCAGCTGGAGATGGGCCTGCTGTTTGTCTGCTATCAGCACGATCTGGAGCGCGGATTTCTGACGGTGCAGCGGCGACTGAATGGCGAGGCGCTGGAAGAATATATCCGGCCCTTTGGCGGCGGTTATTTCTTTGCGTTACCGGGTGTCCCGGACGCCAGCCATTATTTAGCGCAATCCCTGCTGGAAGCCTGATTAAATTTCAACCACTGCGGATGGCCCGCTTGCTGGCCGTCCGACTTTTCATTCCCGTAACCTGATTGACTCAGTTTTAACTGAGAATCAGCCGGGGCTTCGCCGAATTAAAATAAGCTAATTGACTGAAATAGCTGCTTTTTATATGAGCTGGTAAAATAAAGGCTTATCCGCGAATAGCAATTCCTTTGCCAGCAGTTAAAATTACTGTTGCAAAGGTTCAGCAAAATGATGCACTTTATTAAACAGGCGTAATCGGACGTGTCGATGTATCACACTGGAGTTCGCGCATGGGTCGAGTCTTTTATGGAAAGTCATTGTCAGTAAATAGATTGCGCCTGACCGCGAGGGCCATTCTGCCTCGTTATTTCTTCCTTCCTTCAACCAACTCTTTTGTCTTACCGTTTCCTTTTTTATCCGGTGTTCAGCCACGCTTCTGCGCTGCTGTATACCCACTATCCTGTCCTGTCATGGCTCAAAAGGAAGCCAACTGAAACCTCTAAAGCGTTCACGTAATCGTAACGGGCCACCGGCCTGACACGGGAAATGAAACCAACTGAAAGGTGCCACTATGGGAAGACAGAAAGCAGTGATCAAAGCGCGTCGTGAAGCGAGAAGAGTGCTTCGCAATGACTCACGGAGTCATCGTCAGCGCGAAGAAGAGTCGGTCACTTCGCTGGTGCATATGGGCGGACTGGATTCGATTGGCATGGCACGCGATGCGCGCGACCGGCTGCCAATTGAAGCCCGGAATGAGGCTCAGGCGCACTATCTTAATGCCATAGAGACGAAGCAGCTGATCTTCGCAACCGGTGAAGCCGGATGCGGTAAAACCTGGATCAGCGCCGCGAAAGCGGCTGAGGCCCTGATTCATAAGGATATCGACAGGATTATCGTTACGCGCCCGGTACTGCAGGCAGATGAGGATTTGGGCTTCCTGCCCGGCGATATTTCTGAGAAATTCGCCCCTTATTTCCGTCCGGTTTATGACATTCTGGTTAAACGTCTTGGCGCATCCTTTATGCAATATTGTCTGCGTCCGGAAATTGCCAAAGTTGAGATTGCGCCTTTCGCCTATATGCGAGGCCGCACTTTTGAAAATGCTGTGGTGATTCTGGATGAGGCGCAGAACGTGACCGCCGCGCAGATGAAAATGTTCCTGACCCGACTGGGCGAAAACGTCACGGTCATTGTTAACGGCGATATTACCCAGTGCGACTTGCCCGCTGGGGTGCCTTCCGGTCTCGCAGACGCGCTGGCGCGGTTTGAAGAGGACGAGATGGTTGGCATTGTGCGCTTCGGCAAAGAGGATTGTGTGCGTTCAGCGCTGTGTCAGCGCACCCTGCACGCGTACAGCTAGTGTTCGATTGAGTAGAAGTGTAGCGCCCAAACCCGGCTCCGGCCGGGTTTTTTTATTATGGAGGGCAGGCGCCGCTGTCGAACCCCGGCGGGGCTTCTCACCCCCTCTTCGTGCAATATGCAAAAAAAAAGCCTGAACTTTCGTTCAGGCTCTTCTTCAGAATGTGGCGGTGAGAGGGGGATTGATTCGCTGCGCTCACCCTGCGGGCAGCGTCGCAGGCGCCGCTGTCCATCGGGCTGCGCCCGCTGTCGAACCCCGGCGGGGCTTCTCACCCCCTCTTCGTGCAATATGCAAAAAAAAAGCCTGAACTTTCGTTCAGGCTCTTCTTCAGAATGTGGCGGTGAGAGGGGGATTCGAACCCCCGATACGTTGCCGTATACACACTTTCCAGGCGTGCTCCTTCAGCCACTCGGACACCTCACCACATTTGTTTCGCTGACCGCGCTGGGTCAACGGGGCGGTACTATAGGGAGTCGGCTGAAAACGGTCAAGCACTATTTTTTTCTTTTGATCTATTCGCTTAAGCTATGAACGAATTGATTTATTCCGGCCTGAAACGGGCCATTTCTCCGCCTGATTTCCCTCCTGTCTGCTCAGTGAAACAAAGCAGGGCAGCGGGCAGGACGACATCCTGAATAGCGTCTCTGGCCGGATGCCGTCCCGCGGGTGGCTGAAATCAGCTCTTCACCCGGTTAGCGAAGCTTTTGCGCAGCTTCTGCAGCTTCGGCGGGATGACCGCCATGCAGTAGCCGTTGCGCTGGCCAGCGCCTTCCCAGTAATCCTGATGATAGGCTTCGGCAGGATACCACTCCTTCAGCGGCTCGATGGTGGTCACCACCGGCACATCATGGTCGGCCTGAGCACGTTCAATGGCGGCACGCGCTTCCGCTTCCTGTTCGGCATTGGCCGGGAAAATGGCGGAACGATACTGGGTGCCGATATCGTTACCCTGGCGGTTAAGCTGGGTCGGATCGTGCGTCACGAAGCTGATATCCAGCAGGTCGCCATAACTCACCTGCTCGGGATCAAACCCAATGCGGATCGCTTCCGCGTGGCCGGTCGCGCCGCTGCAGACCTGCTCATAGGTAGGATTCGGGCGCGCGCCGCCGGTATAACCGCTTTCAACCGACTCTACGCCGATCACATCCTTAAAGACCGCTTCGGTACACCAGAAACAGCCACCCGCGATAACTGCGTATTCGATTGCCATAATATTTTACTCCTGTCAGGTCGAAAGAGGTGAATGGGGGCGCAGCGGAGGGCTTTCAACTAGATCAGCATCTCCGGTTTAAAATCTCCGCTCTTATCCAGCATTTTGTCGCTCATCACGCTGAAGCGGCCTTCGCCGGTGTAGTGCAGGGTCGCCGGGTATTCGGGCTGTTCGGCCACATGTGCCTTAACAATCTCAAAAATAAACAGGTTGTAGTTAGCCACCATCGAGTCGTCATAGAGCTGGCACTCAAAGCTGGCAAAACATTCGGCGATCATGGGTGCGTTGACCACCTGACCCGGCTCCGGCGTCAGGCCGAACGCGGCGAACTTATCCAGCTGATCGCCGTGGCTGTTGCCGACCGCCACCACCTCATCAATCAGCGAAGCGGCCGGGATATTGAGGACGCACTGGCCGCTGTTGCGAATCAGGGCGTGGCTGTGATTCATACCGGCAATCATGCAGCCCACCAGAGAGGGCGAGAACTCCAGCACCGTATGCCAGCCGAGCGTCATGATGTCCTGATCATTGTTGTACTGCGAACTGAGCAGCAGCACCGGACCCGGTTCGAGATATTTACGGGCTTTACTGACCGGAAAGGCATATTTATGCATGCGTTGGCTCATGGCTTAACTCCTTTAACGGGATGTCGCCATTAAGTGTAGAGTACGCAGTGGATGCAGCAGAGGGTAAGGCAGAGGAGAGGGGGCGGGCAGCGCGGATATTTTTTCGCCCGCGCCCCGATCTTAATGTTTCCTTAATCTGCAGTCGCGATACTGGCGGCTCCTGTTGAGGAGGTTACTATGAAAACTGTGTCTGCTTCCCTGCCCGTTGCGGCTCCGCGTCCGCTGAGTGAATATGCTGCCCTGCTGATTACCGCAGTGACCCTTATTCTGTTCCTCAGTGCCTGGTTCAGCGCCTAACATCTGACCACGGCCCGGCAACCGCTTCTGTCCCGGCGGTTCTCCAGAAAAAACTGAAACCGGTGTAACTGGACGATGCGGCTGACAATGCTCAGCCCAAGTCCGATGCCGCCGTAGCGACTGTCCATGCGGATAAACGCTTTACTCAGCTCACCACTTTTACTCTCATCAATGCCCGGCCCCTGATCTTCCACCACCAGCATCGGTTGCGGAGACGCGCGCAGCTGGACAGTGATCGTACTGTTGTCCGGGCTGTAGCGATGGGCGTTCTCGACCAGGTTACGCAGCAGCATTTTCAGCAGCGTGGCATCCCCGCGCACAAACTGCTCCTCCGGCAGATCGAGCAGCAGCGTCTGCTGATGCGCCTCCAGCATGATACTCAGCTCCGCCTCCATCGGCAGGATCACATCTTCAATCAGCCCCACGTTCTGGTAGGTGCCGGAGGTGAAGGACTGGCCGGCGCGCGCCAGACTTAAAAGCTGCGAGACACTGTGCGTCATCTGATCCAGTCGCTGCACCAGCGGCTGCACTTTCACATCGCTGTTACGCTCGATTAACTCCAGATGCAGCCGTAAGCCGGCCAGCGGCGTGCGCAGCTCATGCGCCACGTCGGCGGTGAACAGACGTTCACGCTCCAGGCTGGTATTGAGGCGCGCCACCAGCTGATTGATCGCCAGAGTGACCGCTTCAATTTCATGAACCGGACTGTGGCAGGTGATGGGATGGAGATTATCTTCGCCACGGCTCTCCAGCTCACGCTGCAGCTGATAGAGCGGCCGGGTGATCCATTTCACCGCCTGGTAGCAGAGCAGCAGCGTCAGCGTAATCATCACCAGGCTCGGCACCGCCAGGCTGGCGACCGCTTCATGGACTTCGCGTTTGACGTGGCTGTCCATGTTGCGCTTCTGCAGCTGCGCTTCCACCAGAAACTGAATCTGCTCTTTACTCTCATGCCAGAGCCAGACCACGCTGATCACCTGAAAGACCAGCAGGATCAGGCCGATGGTCAGGATCAGGCGAAAGCGCATACTGCGGTGATCGAATCGTCCTGTCATGTTGCCTCGCGCGGGGTCTCCTGCGTGACCAGCGCATAACCAAATCCGCGGACGGTGCGGATGGCGCCTTTGCCGATTTTGTCGCGCAGATTATGAATATGGACTTCCAGCGTATTGGTCGACGGCTCGGTTTCCCAGTTATAGATATCCTGGTAGAGAATTTCACGGTGGACCGGATTGCCGGCCTTCAGCATCAGCCGTGACAGGATCGCAAACTCTTTGGGGGTGAGATCCAGCAGCACATCGCTGAGCGTGATCTGACGGTGGGTCATATCCAGCGCCAGCGCGCCCACTCTGACCTGACTGTCGCCCTGATTGACGTGGCGGCGGATCAACGCGCGGATGCGCGCCAGCAGCTCATCCAGCGAAAACGGTTTGATCAGATAATCATCGGCACCCGCATCCAGTCCGGCGATGCGTTCGCTGATGGTGTCGCGGGCGGTGAGGATCAGGATCGGGGTCATCTTCTTCTGCCGCCGCAGACGGATCACGAAGTGCAGTCCATCCTCGTCCGGCAGGCCGAGATCCAGCACCACCAGACTGTAGAGGCCGCTGGCATAATGCGCTTCCGCATCCCGTACGCAGGTGACGCCATCGCAGACATAACCTTCACCTTCCAGCGCCAGTATCAGACCCTGCAGCAGCAGGGCGTCATCTTCCACTATCAGTATCTTCATTCGTGTTGGCTCCGACACGACGTCAAAATATCATCCGCAGGCACATATTCGTGGGTTACGGTGCCGGTTAATCCCAGCAGCGTTGAGAACAGATTATCCTGTGAGAAATCGTCTGTCGCCGCCAGTTTATCCAGGCAGGTGCGGTTAACCGTATAACGATGCTGATAATCCGGGGAGAGCCAGATCAGCATCGGCACATGCTTCTGCGTATCGGGCGCTATCGCATAGGGCAGGCCATGCAGGTAAGCCCCATTTTCCCCCAGCGACTCGCCGTGGTCAGAGAGATAGACCAGGCTGGTGGTAAAGCGATCCTGATTCGCACGCAGCACGCCAATCGCCTTATCCACGATGTGATCCACATTGAGCAGCGTATTGTCATAGGTGTTGATCAACTGCTGCTGTGAACAGTCCTGAATCTGATTCGTGTCACAGGTCGGCTCAAACTGACGGAACTGTGGCGGGTAGCGATGGCTGTAGGTCGGGCCATGACTGCCTATGGTGTGCAGAACGATAATCGCGTTGCCCTTTAACTGGCTGATGTACTCATCCAAGCCGTGGAACAGCACGTCATCATAACATTCACCCTCAATACACATGCCGGGCAGGTTCAGGCTGGTCATATCCTGATGCGGCACCCGATCGCAGGCCCCCTTACAGCCGCCATCATTCTCATTCCACAACACGCTGACCCCGGCGCGCTGAATGACATCCAGCACGCCCTCTTCATGGGCCGCCAGCACATCATCATAGTGTGCGCGCGGCATGTTGGAAAACATACAGGGCACGGACACCGCCGTCGCCGTACCGCATGAGGTGGTGTGCGGGAAGTAAATCACATCATCTTTCGCCAGCAGGGGATTGGTCAGCCGGTCATATCCACCCAGCGAGAAATTCTGCGCGCGTGAGGTTTCACCCAGCACCACAATCGTCAGGTTTGGTTTGCCCCGGCTGTGGCTGGCGTCCAGATGGGCATCTTCACCGATCCGTACCAGCGGCACATTCTGCAACTCGTGATGCTTATACCAGGAGAGCGTGGCGGCGATGCTGTTAGAGGGGCTCAGCGCTTTGACCAGCTCGCGGTTGTTGCGGAACAGCGAGGCGTAATCCTTATAGAAGAGCAGGGCGATCAGTGCGATCAGCGCCGCTGACAGCACAATGCTGAGCAGGCGTGCCAGCACCCCGCGCCACTGCTGCCGTTTTATGCGCGGCCAGAATATCATCAGCGCCATCAGCACGCCTGAGGTGAGCAGGCTAAGGAGCAACTGCGGTGTCAGCAGGGCAAAAGACTCGGAGGCAGTGGTATCCATCATGTTGGTGATCATCGAGCGATCAATCACGATGTTGTAGGTATGGATAAAGTACTGCGCCGACGCGGAGAGCAGAATAAAGAGCGCCGCCAGCAGGCGATCCAGCCAGATAAATGAGGCCAGCGTAATCACGATGTTGATCACGCTGAAGGCGACCAGCGGCATGGATAAAAACACCAGCGTGGTATGCAGGTTCGTCAGCGGCATCACCGCCAGCACCTGACGGTAATAGACCAGATTAAGGAAAACCGCGATATAGATCGCCGCCAGGATGAGCAGAGTCAGGCGGCTAATCAGCGGCCTCTTCAGTATAAACGCCATGTGTGCAGGCACCCGAGGAAAGAAAAGTGTGCTGAGAGTGCGCTTACAATATTAGGAATACCTTAAGATGCTTAAGCTTCGTTTCAGGCCGCCTGATTTCCGAAGCAAAACGGCCTCAGCTCCAGTCAGCACTGGCTCGACGGGGCAGGGGAGGAATCAGCGGGACCCCTGTTTATGCTACTTTTCTGCTTCCTTAACCGCAGCGGGTGGCATGAAAAGTGCATCTTTCTGGCATTACCCCTATTAATGACTACACTTAATGTGAAAGTGTTCTCAGTGAGTCAGTATTGTCAGCAACGCGTTTGCACGTTTGAGGAGAGTGACCTATCTATTTAACGAGCTTTGCCCCTCAATCATCGCTTTATCAGAATTTCCCGCTTGCTGACCTGACTGCGTCAGGACATTCTTGTTTTAACTCAATGTTTTATTAAATCTGATTTTCAGGAGAAGTGACGTGACCCAGGTGGAAGAGACACATCCCACGTATCCGGCATTACGCAGCGGACAGTACGCCTTCTTTTTTGATGTCGACGGCACGCTGGCAGCGATACAGTCCCGTCCCGAAGCGGTATTTATTCCTCAGCAGGTCATCGCGCAACTGCAACAGCTTTCTGACCATTCTCAGGGCGCCCTGGCGCTGGTTTCCGGCAGACCCATTGCACAACTTGATGCGCTGGCCGGGCCCTGGCACGGACCTGCTGCGGGCGTGCATGGTGCAGAGCGCCGCAATGCGAAAGGTGAGTTGCAGCGCATCAGCCTGCCTGCCGAGGTCGAGCAGGCGCTCAGGCATGAACTGCAGGATGCGATGGCAGGCTGGCCAGGCACGCAGCTGGAAGTGAAAGGGATGGCCTTTGCACTCCACTATCGCCAGGCGATGCAGCATGAGCAGGATGTGATGCGACTGGCCGAACAGTCCGTGAAGCGTTTTCCCGGACTGGCACTGCAGCCGGGGAAATGTGTCGTTGAAATTAAACCGGCAGGCATCGATAAGGGCGCTGCGATCAGCGACCTGATGCAGCAGGCCCCGTTTGCCGGGCGTACACCCGTTTTTATCGGTGACGATTTGACCGACGAGAAGGGCTTTGTGGCGGTGAACGCGCAGCAGGGCATCTCGATTAAGGTTGGTGAAGGTTCCAGCCAGGCCCGTTATCGGCTTCATGATGTCAATGCGGTTTACGGCTGGCTGGAAAAAACATTATTACTATTAGAGCAAGACAACGTCGGTAAGGAGTTTAGGTTATGAGTCGTTTAGTGGTTGTATCTAACCGTGTCGCCATGCCAGATGGGTCTAAATCCAGCGCAGGCGGTTTGGCCGTCGGCATCCTCGATGCCCTGAAAAGCACAGGTGGATTGTGGTTTGGCTGGAACGGTGAAATCAGCGAGTTTTCGGGTGAAGAAGAGGAGCAGGTCAGCGTTCAGGAACATGAGGGCATTGAGTATGCCTCCTTCCCGCTCAACCAGAACGAATATGATCTCTACTATTGCCAGTTCTCCAATACCGTTATCTGGCCCGCTTTCCATTATCGTCTCGACCTGGTGCAGTTCCAGCGTGAAGCCTGGGAAGGATATTGTGACGTAAACGATATGGTGGCGCAGCGCCTGAAACCGCTGATTAAGCCTGATGATATTGTCTGGATCCACGATTATCACTTTTTACCGTTTGCCGCCGCGCTGCGCCGCGCGGGTATTAATAACCGCATTGGTTTCTTCCTGCATATTCCTTTCCCCACTCCGGAAATATTCAATGCGCTGCCGCCGCATAAAGATCTGCTGGAAATGCTGTGCGAATATGACCTGCTCGGCTTCCAGACCGAATCTGACCGTGTGGCGTTTCTCGACAGCGTCAGTCAGCTAACGCAGTTGCAGAATAAGGGCGATAAAAAACACCGCGCCTTTGGCAATACCTTTATGACTGAGGTTTACCCTATCGGGATTGAGCCGGACAGTATTAAAGAGATGGCTGAAGGCCCTCTGCCGCCTAAAATGGCGGCGATGAAAAAAGAGCTGGGCGATGCGCGCAACATTATCGCCTGTGAGCGTCTCGACTATTCCAAAGGTCTGCCGGAGCGTTTTCTGGCTTATGAAGCGCTGCTGGAGAACTTCCCGCAGCACCGCGGCAAAATCCGCTACTCGCAGATTGCACCGACTTCGCGCGGTGATGTGCAGGCGTACCAGGATATCCGTCATCAGCTGGAGACCGAAGCCGGGCGTATCAACGGTAAGTACGGCACGCTGGGCTGGACCCCGCTTTATTACCTTAACCAGCATTTTGACCGTCGCCTGCTGATGAAAATTTTCCGCCTGACCGACGTCGGCCTGGTTACGCCGCTGCGTGACGGGATGAACCTGGTCGCTAAAGAGTATGTCGCCGCCCAGGACCCGGACGATCCTGGCGTTCTGGTACTCTCCCGCTTTGCCGGGGCGGCTAACGAGCTGACCTCCGCGTTAATCGTGAACCCTTATGACCGCGATGAAGTGGCGGCGGCACTGGATAAAGCGATTACCATGCCGCGGACGGAAAGGATTTCGCGCTACAACGACATGATGGCGGTATTGCGTAAAAACGATATTACCGCCTGGCGTGAAAACTTCCTGAAAGACCTGGAAGCCATTTCGCCGCGTAGCGCTGACCACGGCACCGATAATAAGGTCGCGACCTTCCCGAAACTCGCCTGATCTCGTTAACAACGGCGGCGATATCTCTGCGATATCGCCGCCGTTTTTCGTCCCACCGTTTTCAAAACCTTTCCGCAGCTGCCACACCCTCTCTGCTATGCCGCTTACGGCGCTTTTCGTCCGTCAGGTCGGGAAACGCGTGAGCCTGGCCCGATAAATGCACCCGACGCTGAAATCCCGCCCTGCGAGACTTATTCACTTTCTTTACCTTTTTAACTCAAGTTTTGCCCCGACGTGCCGATACTCATAGTGCCACCCTATGCCTGCTTTAAACTCATTCGGCTTTCTTATGTAAACCCTTGTTACATCAGGTGCCGGTTCCTTAGCGGCCCCTTGTCATTGTTAACGGCATGTTGTCAGAAGGTTTCCTCAGAGCCGTTATAGCCTGACGATTCATTTACGTACCTGCAGCGTTGCTCCCCTTAAGTCACTCATTTCACAGCAAATATCCGGTCTGATTTTCAGCATAAAATGCTGCAAACTCTTCTTTAAATGGTTCTAAATAGGGTGTTAAAACGATTAACACCCATTATTGATTGCGGGCTACGCAAACCGTCGAATAACGCTGCTTTTACCCCCTATTAAACCTTTCTCAGGACAAATTGGACTTAAAATCGCTTTTTTTAGGTCGAAAAATGACCACCTGATAAGCAAAGGTAAAGGGTTGCTGAAGAAACTTCCCTTAAAAGTGTGATCTACGTCACACTTTATCTAAAATTTCTCCTGGCTGTCGTTGTAACCAGAAATCAGACGATATAGATTTGCCTTGTTTTCGGAATAGTCCTAAAAAAGGTAAGAAGGCGTCATGGAAGATGTCCCAGACTCGAAAATAAAATGGCATGGATTTTCGACCTTCGGTGGGTCTGAAACTCACAAAAAACAGAAGGCGAAAACAGTGACATCAAATGAATTTGAAATTTTTTTGCCATCTTTTGATTTATCAAACAGCAGCTCGAACCGCAGATCATATTCTGCGATACAGTTACGTCGCATCTCTCAGGATGGAAAATAATGGGCGCCTCTGAAGTACTGAAACATATTTACGATCTCAACTTGTCTTATTTACTGCTTGCGCAGCGTTTAATTAACCAGGATAAAGCTTCTGCGATGTTTCGCCTCGGAATTGACGAAAAAATGGCGAATGCATTATCGGAATTAACATTGCCAGAAATGGTAAAAATGGCAGAAACCAATCAGCTGGTTTGCCAGTTTCGCTTTACCGACAGCAGCACGATTAATCGCCTGACGCAGGAATCCCGCGTGGATGATTTACAGCAGATTCATACCGGCATTTTGTTATCCAGCCGTTTACTGCGTAATGCGTCTAAAGAAGATGTGCCTGCTAAAAAGAGAGCAATGTCATGAGTGAGAAAAGTATTGTTCAGGAAGCGCGTGACATTCAGCTCGCCATGGAGTTGATCTCGTTAGGTGCACGCTTACAGATGTTGGAGAGCGAAACCCAGCTGAGCCGGGGTCGTCTGATCAAGCTCTATAAAGAACTGCGTGGCAGCCCGCCGCCAAAAGGGATGCTGCCGTTCTCCACGGACTGGTTCATGACCTGGGAGCAGAACATCCACGCTTCCATGTTCTGTAACGCCTGGCAATTTTTGCTGAAAACCGGCTTGTGCAGTGGCGTTGATGCCGTTATCAAAGCCTACCGGTTATACCTTGAGCAGTGTCCGCAATCGGACGAGGGCCCGCTGTTGGCGCTGACCCGCGCCTGGACCCTGGTCCGATTTGTTGAAAGTGGCATGCTGGAACTGGCTGACTGCAAATGCTGCAATGGCAGCTTTATTAACCATGCACATCAGCCGGTTGGCAGCTTTACCTGCAGCCTGTGCCAGCCACCATCACGGGCCGTAAAAAGACGTAAACTTTCTGCAGAATCTGCCGATATGTTTCCACAACTGCTGGATGAACAGGTTAAACACGCCGTTTAAGTTTGTTCGCACTGTGGAAGCCATCCAGCAGCGGTTAATACCGCTGCTTTTTTTTTGCTTCCGGTTTGAGAATAACGCCTGCGGCTCTCTGGCTTAACTTCCACCAACACGTTACGGACGTAAGGATTTTTTGTGCTGATAATTATAGGTTACCTGATTGTTTTAGGCTCCGTGTTGGGCGGATATGCACTGGTCGGTGGCCATCTGGGCGCGCTTTATCAGCCAGCCGAATTATTAATGATCGGTGGCGCGGGTGCCGGTGCTTTTCTAGTCGGCAACAACGGCAAGTCGATTAAAAAGACCATGAAAGCGCTGCCTCTGTTATTTCGGGGTTCAAAGTACAACAAAGCGGTTTACATGGATCTGATGGCGCTGCTTTATCGTCTGATGGCCAAATCGCGTCAGCAGGGGATGTTATCGCTGGAACGCGATATTGAAGATCCCAGCCAGAGTGAAATTTTTGCTAATTATCCCCGCATTCTTGCCGATAAACAGTTAGTCGATTTCATCACTGACTATCTGCGTCTGATGGTCAGCGGCAATATGAACGCCTTTGAAATTGAAGCGTTAATGGATGAAGAGATTGAGACGTACGAACATGAGTGCGACGTACCAGCGCAGAGTATCGCGGCGGTGGGTGACGGACTGCCGGCATTCGGTATCGTGGCAGCGGTGATGGGCGTAGTCCACGCACTGGCGTCGGCCGACCGTCCGGCGGCGGAACTGGGTGCACTGGTGGCCCATGCGATGGTGGGAACCTTCCTGGGCATTTTGCTGGCCTACGGATTTATCTCTCCGCTGTCGTCCGTTCTGCGTCAGAAGTGTGCGGAAACCACCAAGATGATGCAGTGCATCAAGGTGACGCTCCTGTCCAGCCTGAACGGTTATGCCCCGCAGATTGCGGTGGAGTTTGGTCGTAAAACGCTCTATTCCGCCGAGCGCCCGTCGTTCAGCGAACTGGAAGAGCATGTGCGTAACGCTAAGAACCCGGCTAAACAGACTTCGGACGAGGCTTCATGAAACACGGCAATCGCCCAATTGTGCTGATCAAAAAGCGCAAACATAAAGGCCATGAAGGCAGCCACGGTTCGTGGAAGATTGCCTACGCCGACTTTATGACGGCGATGATGGCCTTTTTTATGGTGATGTGGCTACTGTCGATCGCAAACCCGCAGCAGCTGGTGCAGATAGCAGACTACTTTAAAACGCCACTGAAAGTGGCGATCACTGGCGGGCAGCGCAGCAGCGACAGCGAAAGCCCGATCCCCGGCGGCGGGGACGATCCGACGAAAAAGATCGGCGAAGTGAACAAAAAGGTCGATATGGATGCGCAGAAACGTCAGCTGGATGAGATCCGTCTCAACCGGCTGCGGGAGAAGCTCGATCAGATGATTGAGGCCGATCCGCGTCTGAAAACGCTGCGTCCGCATCTGATTATCAACATGGTGGAAGAGGGGCTGCGTATTCAGATTATCGACAGCCAGAATCGCCCGATGTTTAAGACCGGCAGTGCCGAGGTAGAGCCTTATATGCGCGATATTTTGCGTGCGATTGCGCCGATCCTCAATGATATCCCGAACCGCATCAGCCTGGCCGGACATACCGATGACTTTCAGTATGCCGGCGGCGACAAAGGCTACAGTAACTGGGAACTGTCGACCGACCGCGCTAACGCCTCCCGCCGTGAACTGGTGATGGGTGGCCTGGACAGCGGAAAAGTTTTGCGGGTGTTGGGTATGGCCGACACCATGCGCCTGAAAAATCGCGGCGGGAATGATGCAGTGAACCGTCGCATCAGCCTGCTGGTGTTGAACCATGACACCGAAGCGGCAATAGAAAAAGAGAACGCAGAAAGTGATGCCGTCCAGATCAGCGATCCGGCGGCCATTGAAAAAATTACCGCACCGCCAGCACCCCAGGGCAGCGCGGTGAATACAGCAGCCCCCTCACAGCCGAGGTGATTCCCGTGAGTATGGACATCAGCGATTTTTACCAGACGTTTTTTGATGAAGCCGATGAGCTATTAGCGGATATGGAACAACACCTGCTGGGCCTTGACCCGCAGGAGCCAGATTCTGAACAGCTCAACGCCATCTTCCGTGCCGCTCACTCCATTAAGGGTGGGGCAGGAACCTTTGGTTTTACGGTATTACAGGAAACGACTCACATCCTGGAAAACATTCTGGATGGTGCTCGTCGCGGCGAGATGCAGCTCAGCACCGATATCATCAACCTGTTTTTGGAAACCAAAGATATTATGCAGGAACAGCTCGATGCATATAAAACCGCGCAGGAGCCGAACGCGGAAAGCTTCAAATATATCTGTGAAGCACTGCGCCAGCTGGCGCTGGAGGCTAAAGGTCTGCCGGTTGAACTGCCGGTCAGCGTGGTGCCTGTCAGTGAAGAACCTGTCAGCACCAGCAGCAATGGCCTGCGTGTCCAGCTGATCGACCTCAAAGAGAAAGAAGTCGATCTGATGCTGGAAGAGATGGGCAATCTCGGCACCCTGACCAACGTGCAGAAAGGCAGTACCACGCTGGATGTCTGCATCGATGGCGTGGGCAAAGATGACATCGTGGCGGTGCTCTGCTTCGTCATCGACGAAGCACAGATCCGCTTCCCGGAGGCGGACGACGCCGTTGCCGCTCCGGTGGTGGCTGTTGCCGCGCCCGTGGTGGAAGAGCTCCACACCGCCAGCGTCACCGAACTGCCGGTGGCAACGGCAAAGCGTGAAAGTAAGCGCGTCGCGGCCCCGGCCAAATCAAACGAATCCACCAGTATCCGCGTGGCGGTAGAGAAGGTCGATCAGCTGATCAACCTGGTGGGCGAGCTGGTGATCACCCAGTCCATGCTGGCGCAGCGTTCCGGCGAACTGGACCCGGTGGCACACGGCGACCTGCTGAACAGCATGGGTCAGCTGGAGCGTAACGCCCGCGATCTGCAGGAATCGGTGATGTCGATTCGTATGATGCCAATGGAATATGTCTTCAGCCGCTTCCCGCGTCTGGTGCGTGACCTGGCCAGCAAACTCGGTAAAGAGGTTGAGCTGACTCTGCTGGGCAGCTCGACCGAACTCGATAAGAGCCTGATTGAACGCATCATCGACCCGTTAACGCACCTGGTGCGTAACAGCCTGGACCACGGTATCGAAACGCCTGAGAAACGCGTGGCGGCCGGTAAGGTCGCGACCGGGAACCTGACGCTCTCCGCGGAACATCAGGGCGGCAACATCTGCATCGAAGTCTCCGACGATGGTGCCGGCCTTAACCGTGAGCGTATTCTGGCTAAAGCCCTCTCATCCGGCCTGCCGGTCAGCGAGAACATGAGCGATGAAGAGGTCGGCATGCTGATCTTCGCGCCAGGCTTCTCCACCGCAGAGCAGGTGACAGACGTTTCCGGTCGCGGCGTCGGCATGGACGTGGTGAAACGAAATATCCAGGAGATGGGCGGTCACGTCGAAATCGCCTCGAAGCAGGGCAAAGGCACCACCATTCGCATCCTGCTGCCTCTGACGCTGGCCATCCTCGACGGCATGTCCGTGCGTGTGGCTGACGAAGTCTTCATTCTGCCGCTCAATGCGGTGATGGAGTCGCTGCAACCCCGCGCCGAAGAGCTGAAGCCGCTGGCGGGTGGCGAGTGCGTGCTGGAAGTGCGTGGCGAATATCTGCCGCTGGTTGAGCTGTGGAATGTCTTTGATGTGCAGGGCGCGAAAACGGAAGCCACGCAGGGCATCGTCGTGATCCTGCAGAGCGCAGGCAAACGCTATGCGCTGCTGGTCGATCAGCTGATTGGTCAGCATCAGGTGGTGGTGAAGAACCTGGAGAGCAACTATCGCAAGGTGCCGGGCATCTCTGCCGCGACCATTCTGGGTGACGGTAGCGTCGCGCTGATTGTCGATGTCTCCGCCCTGCAATCTCTGAACCGTGAAAAACGTGTGGCCGGCGCTGCCGCCTGATTGATAACGAAAAGGTAAATAACATGAATGGAATGGCAACCGTGACAAAAATTGCTGGCGAAACTGTAGGTCAGGAGTTTCTGGTTTTCACGCTGGGCGACGAAGAGTACGGCATTGATATCCTTAAAGTGCAGGAGATCCGCGGTTACGATCAGGTTACCCGTATCGCAAACACCCCTGACTTTATCCGTGGTGTGACCAACCTGCGCGGCGTTATCGTGCCGATCATCGATCTGCGCGTGAAGTTTGCGCAGCCTGATGTGGAGTACAATGACAACACCGTGGTTATCGTGCTGAATCTGGAAAACCGCGTGGTCGGCATTGTGGTTGACGGCGTCTCTGATGTGCTGTCGCTGACCCAGGATCAGATCCGTCCCTCCCCGGAGTTCGCGGTCACCATGTCTACCGAATACCTGACCGGTCTGGGTGCGCTCGGCGAGCGTATGCTGATTCTGGTCGACATTGAGAAGCTGCTGAGCAGCGACGAGATGGCGCTGGTTGATAACCTGCGCGCGTAAGGTCTTCATCACGGGCCGGTCTGAACTGGCCCGTGATCCTTTATAGCTGAAATCATCCCCTTTTGTTCAGATAATAAACCCGCCTCACGCTCTGCTTTTTTGCATGCCCTCCGCGAGTTTTCTCACTAAAGTCAAACTCATAGCCCCGTGGTGATAAAAATAATTACAAAAGCCATTTTCGCTCTTCAGGTGCCGAAAAGCGTTAATTAATCCCGCAATCACGCCGATATAGCCGCTGCACCTTAATCAACCTGCAGGGGAACAAGATGTTAAAAAAAATAAAAGTGGTGACCAGTTTAATCGCCGTACTGGTTATCTTTGGCGCGCTCCAGTTAATTTCTGGCAGCCTTTTCTGGTCTGCTCTGAACAATGACAAAGCGTCTTTTGCACTGTCGCAGGTCTCTAACCGCAACGTCACCTCAATGACGGATGCCTATATCTCTCTGAACAATAGCCGGACCACCCTCAACCGCGCCATGCTGCGGTTGCAGACCAGCATGGCGGCGGAGATGAACGGCGGTCAGCTGGATGATCTGATGAACCGCGCTAACAGCCAGTTAGCGGAAGCCGATCGTCATTTTAAAATCTATTACCATCTGCCGACCACGCCGGGTCTGGATGAAGCGATGAGTGACAAGCTTGAAGCCGATTATGCCAGTTACGAAAACGGCCTGAAAGCAATGGTAAAAAGCCTTCAGGCCCATGATCTGGAAGGGATGTTTAAACAGAACATCGAACAGAAACAGGTCGCCATGCAAGGGAGTTATGATAAATGGCGTACGCGTCAGACTGAGCTTTCCGATCATGGCCTGGCGCAGAACCAGCGTGCCTTCACCCAGATGATGTGGCTGCTGGGCGCGATCGGCGTGACGGTCATTGCCGTGATCGTCGCCTGCTGGTTTGGTCTGCGTCAGGTACTGATTCAGCCGCTGCACCAGCTGCTGACCCAGATTCGCGCTATCGCGTCTGGCGATCTGACACAGTCGATTGTGGTTGATGGCCGCAACGAGATGAGCCAGCTGGCCGCAGGCATCCATGAGATGCAGCAGTCACTGGTGATGACGGTCGGCAATGTGCGCGACGGCTCTGATGCCATCTTTACCGGCGCCAGCGAAATCGCGGCCGGTAACAACGATCTGTCGGCCCGCACCGAAGAGCAGGCCGCCTCGCTGGAGCAGACCGCAGCCAGCATGGAACAGCTGACCGCCACCGTGAAGCAGAATGCGGACAACGCCCGCCAGGCCTCTCAACTGGCGCTGACCGCCTCGGAAACCGCGCAGCAGGGCGGAAAAGTGGTCGATGGTGTCGTCAGCACCATGAAAGAGATCGCGGGCAGCTCGAAGAAAATTGCTGACATCATCAGCGTTATCGATGGCATCGCCTTCCAGACGAACATCCTGGCGCTGAACGCCGCCGTTGAAGCGGCGCGAGCCGGTGAACAGGGGCGCGGTTTCGCGGTCGTGGCCGGTGAAGTCCGCAGCCTGGCGCAGCGCAGCGCGCAGGCCGCCAGAGAGATCAAAGGTCTGATTGAAGATTCCGTGTCGCGCGTCAACAGTGGTTCACTGCAGGTGGAGAGCGCTGGCAGCACCATGAGCGAGATCGTCGGGGCGGTCACCCGCGTCACCGATATCATGGGCGAAATCGCCTCAGCATCGGATGAGCAGAGCCGCGGTATTGATCAGGTCGGACAGGCGGTGACCGAGATGGATCGCGTCACGCAGCAGAACGCCTCGCTGGTTGAGGAGTCGGCCGCCGCCGCCGCCGCACTGGAGCAGCAGGCCAGCGTACTGATGCAGGCGGTCTCCGTTTTCAAAATTTCACGCGCCTGATTTTTCCTTCCTATGACGCTGGTGACGGCGTAAAGCCGTCGCCATCCATAAAGTTCCCTCACGTTGCGCCGATAAACAAAACGAATCGCAACCAATGAGGTGTTTATGTTTAGTCGAGTACGCGTTGTTTCCGGCCTGCTGTGTGTGCTGGCGCTGTTTGCGCTGCTGCAGCTGTTTTCCGGCGGAATGTTCTTCAAAACTGTCAGTTCAGATAAAGATAACTTTGCCTATAACCAGCGTCTGAATACGCTGCAGCAGGCTATGGGCACCTCATGGGTTTCGCTTGTTCAGGCGCGCAACACCCTCAACCGCGCCGGTATTCGTTTTCTGCAGGATGCGCAGATGGCGGGATCGGGTGCCAGCGTGAAAGAGCTGGTGGCACTGGCGGGTGAAGAGCTGAAACAGGCGGAAATCAACTATCAGATCTTCAACGATAACCTGTCGGAAAAGGGCAAAACGGCCGAAAACGTTCTGGCACTGCAGGCGAACTACAAGGCCTATCACGATGCGCTGGCGGAGCTGATGGGCTTCTTCACCACCGGCAACTTCAAAGGCTTTGTCGATCAGCCGACCCAGAGCTATCAGGACAAGTTCCAGAAAGATTACACCGCCTGGCTTGAGTACAACCAGGTGCTGGCGAAGCAGGGTGTCGAAGCTAACCAGCAGGCCTATACCCGTTCTATCACCATCGTGGTTGCCACGCTGGCGGTCACGCTGCTGATGATTATCCTGGTGTGGAATGTGATGCGCTCGGTGCTGATCCGTCCGCTGCGTCAAAGCATGGAGCATATCCAGCACATTGCGCGTGGCGATCTGACTCAGCCAATTGAGATTAGCGTTCGAAACGAAATCGGTGAGTTGCTGACCTCTCTGCAGCATATGCAGCAGGAGCTGGTGCGTACCGTGCGTACCGTGCGTGATGGCTCTGAGGCCATCTACACCGGTGCCAGCGAAATCGCTGTCGGCAACAACGATCTCTCGTCGCGCACCGAAGAGCAGGCGGCCTCTCTGGAGCAGACGGCAGCCAGTATGGAGCAGCTGACGGCCACCGTGAAGCAGAACGCCGAAAACGCCCGTCAGGCGTCGAAGCTGGCGCTGACCGCCTCTGAAACTGCGCAGCAGGGCGGCAAAGTGGTGGATGGCGTGGTCACCACCATGAAAGAGATTGCGGGCAGCTCGAAGAAAATTGCGGATATCACCAGCGTTATCGACGGTATCGCCTTCCAGACCAACATTCTGGCGCTGAATGCGGCGGTTGAAGCCGCCCGTGCGGGTGAACAGGGGCGCGGTTTTGCCGTGGTTGCCGGTGAAGTGCGCAGCCTGGCGCAGCGCAGCGCCCAGGCCGCCAGAGAGATCAAAGGTCTGATTGAAGATTCCGTGAGTCGCGTGAATACCGGCTCGGTGCTGGTAGAAAGCGCCGGTGACACCATGAGCAACATCGTCAGCGCGGTGACCCGCGTGACCGACATCATGGGTGAAATCGCCTCTGCGTCAGACGAACAGAGCCGCGGTATCGACCAGGTGGGCCTGGCGGTGACCGAGATGGATCGCGTGACTCAGCAGAATGCCTCACTGGTCGAAGAGTCAGCAGCGGCCGCTGCGGCGCTCGAAGATCAGGCAAGTCACTTAAAACAGGCGGTCTCAGTGTTCAATATTGGTAAAGAATTTGTCGCTCAGGCCGTTAACAAGACAACGGCGACAAAAACCCTACAGTTTGATGCGCCGTCAGCCGTTGGCCGTCAGTCTGCTGCGCGCAGTGACGACAACTGGGAAACCTTTTAATCGCCCGTCGTCCGGCCGCCATTGCGCGGTCGCACATCGCAGCAGACGTTAATGTATTCAGTTCGGGCCAGGTGCAGAGATGAAAAAATCGACGATATTAGATCAAAATGAGACGACAACGCTGCTGTCACAGATGGTGCAGCGCCTGCCGCTCTCCGATGCGCATTTTCGCCGTATCAGCCAGCTGATCTATCAGCGTGCCGGAATTGTACTGGCCGATCACAAGCGTGAGATGGTTTACAACCGACTGGTACGTCGTCTCCGCACGCTGAACATCGACGATTTCGGTCGCTACCTGGCGCTGCTGGAGTCCGACCCGAACAGTGCCGAGTGGCAGGCGTTTATCAATGCCCTGACGACCAACCTGACCGCGTTCTTCCGTGAAGCGCATCACTTCCCGATTCTGGCGGAGCATGCACGTAAGCGTCAGGGCAACTTCAGCGTCTGGAGCACCGCGGCGTCAACCGGCGAAGAACCCTATTCGATCGCCATGACGCTGGCCGAAACGCTGGGGACCGGACCCGGCAAATTTCAGGTTCACGCCAGCGATATCGACACCCAGGTACTGGAAAAAGCGGTCGCCGGCGTCTATCGCCAGGAGGAGCTGCGCACGCTGTCACCGGCGCAAATGCAACGCTTCTTCCTGCGCGGAACCGGGCCGCATGCGGGCATGGTGCGGGCGCGTCCCGAGCTGACCGGCCTGGTCACGTTCGCCCAGCTTAACCTGCTGGCTAACGAGTGGGCGCTGCCCGGGCCGTTCGACGCCATTTTCTGTCGCAATGTGATGATCTATTTCGATAAAGAGACGCAGGAGAAGATTCTGCGTCGGTTTGTCCCGCTGCTGAAGCCGGGCGGCATTCTGTTTGCCGGTCACTCAGAGAACTTCAGTCAGATCAGTAAAGAGTTCTGGCTGCGCGGACAAACCGTCTATGGACTGACGAAGGAAAGATGATGAGCAAAATCACCGTGATGTGCGTAGATGACTCTGCGCTGATGCGGCAACTGATGACGGAAATCATCAACAGTCATCCGGATATGGAGATGGTCGCTACGGCGCCGGATCCGCTGGTCGCCCGCGATTTGATTAAGCAGTTCAATCCGCAGGTGCTGACGCTGGATGTGGAAATGCCGCGCATGGATGGCCTCGATTTCCTGGAAAAACTGATGCGGTTACGCCCGATGCCGGTCGTGATGGTCTCCTCCCTGACCGGAAAAGGCTCCGAGATTACGCTGCGGGCGCTGGAGCTGGGGGCGGTCGATTTTGTCACCAAGCCCCAGCTCGGCATCCGCGAAGGGATGCTGGCTTACAGCCAGATGATTGGCGACAAGATCCGCGCCGCGGCCCGTGCCCGTCTGCACAACCGTGCCGCTATGCCGGCCCCGGTGACGCTGAAAGCAGGGCCACTGCTGAGTAGTGAGAAGCTGATTGCGATTGGCTCCTCTACCGGCGGCACCGAGGCGATCCGTCATGTGCTGCAGCCGTTACCGGCGACCAGCCCGGCGCTGCTGATTACCCAGCACATGCCGCCAGGCTTTACCCGCTCCTTTGCCGAGCGTCTGAACAAGCTGTGTCAGATCACGGTGAAAGAGGCGGAAGATGGCGAGCGTATTCTGCCGGGTCACGCCTATATCGCGCCAGGCGCGATGCATATGGAGCTGGCCCGCAGCGGTGCCAACTATGTTGTGAAACTCAATGACGGCCCGCCGGTTAACCGGCATAAACCGTCGGTGGATGTGCTGTTCAAATCGGTGGCGACCAACGCCGGACGAAATGCGGTGGGGGTGATCCTCACCGGCATGGGCAACGACGGCGCCGCCGGGATGCTGGAGATGAACCGGGCGGGTGCCTGGACCATCGCCCAGAGCGAGGCCAGCTGTGTGGTATTTGGCATGCCGCGTGAGGCAATTGCCACAGGCGGTGTGAATGAAGTCGTGGATTTAAGCAACATCAGCCAGCACATGCTGGCGAAAATTAGCGCCGGACAGGCATTGCGTATTTAACAAGCCCGTCCTGCCGGGCGAGACAACTCAGGAGTAGATATGGCTGATAAAAACATGCGCTTTTTGGTAGTAGACGACTTCAATACGATGCGTCGTATTGTCCGTAACCTGCTGAAAGAGCTGGGCTTCAATAACGTAGAAGAAGCTGAAGATGGTGTGGATGCCCTTGGCAAACTGAAAGCAGGCGGTTTCGACTTCGTCATTTCTGACTGGAACATGCCCAACATGGATGGCCTGCAGCTGCTGCAGACCATTCGTGCCGACGCGGCGATGAGCACGCTGCCGGTGTTGATGGTGACCGCAGAAGCGAAGAAAGAGAACATCATCGCCGCTGCTCAGGCAGGCGCCAGCGGATATGTGGTGAAACCTTTCACCGCCGCTACCCTGGAAGAGAAGCTGGGTAAAATTTTTGAAAAACTGGGCATGTAAGGAGATGTGATGAGCGACCTTCCGAAACCAACTATGGATGCCTCGGCACACGACATCATCAGTCGCATCGGGTCTCTGACCCGCATGCTGCGCGACAGCCTGCGCGAGCTGGGGCTGGATAAAGCCATCGCCGATGCCGCTGAAGCCATTCCTGATGCCCGCGACCGTCTGGATTACGTGGTGCAGATGACGGCGCAGGCCGCCGACCGTGCGCTGAACTGTGTTGAAGCAGCTCAGCCACATCAGGATAAAATGGAAGCCGGGGCAACTCAGCTGAAAGGGCGTTGGGATGAGTGGTTTGAGAACCCGATTGAACTGGGTGATGCGCGGGAGTTGGTGACGGATACGCGTGCATTCCTCGACGCTGTGCCAGAGCATACCTCCTTCACCAACAAACAGCTGCTGGCCATCATGATGGCGCAGGATTTCCAGGATCTGACCGGTCAGGTGATCAAGCGCATGATGGATGTGATCCAGGAGATTGAGCGGCAGTTGTTGATGGTGCTGCTGGAAAACATGCCGGAAGTCAGCGCAGAGAAGCGCCAGGAAGGCACCAGCCTGCTGAACGGGCCGCAGATCCATGCTGATGCACCGGGCGTGGTGGCGAACCAGGATCAGGTTGATGACCTGCTGGACAGCTTAGGCTTCTGACCCGAAGTTGTCCGCCTGCGGGCGGGCAACCGCGCTGTACTGCCTCAAAACAGGGTCACCCTCCGGTGGCCCCGTTCCGCATTGCGAGATCCATCCCCGAAAGAACGCCCTTTTTCCCCATCTTATCCCCGCTTTGACTTAAGCCAGATTTGGCATCCTATGCTCAGAATTCCTGCCAGCTGAGGTTTGTCGTGGCTGAAGAAAGCGACGAAGACAAAACAGAATCGCCCACGGCCCACCGACTTGAGAAAGCGCGTGAAGAGGGCCAGATTCCGCGTTCGCGCGAACTGACGTCATTACTGATGCTGCTGGCCGGCATCATGATCCTGTGGGTAGGCGGCAACATGATGGCGCACCGGCTGGCCGCGATGGTGGCCACCGGCCTCCGTTTTGATCATGGCATGGTCAGAGATGACAAAATCATTGTCAGCCACATCGGCGGACTGATCACGCAGGCACTGATGGCGCTGCTGCCCCTGATGGGCGGACTGGTGCTGGTAGCCATTGCCGCCCCCATGCTGCTGGGCGGTATCGTGTTCAGCGGCAAATCGATCAAGTTCGACCTGAAAAAACTGAGTCCGATGGCCGGTTTCAAGCGGATGTTTGCCGCTCAGGCCTGGACCGAACTGTTTAAAGGTGTGCTCAAAACCATTCTCGTCGGTGCCGTGGGCTGGTGGTACATCTGGAGCCACTGGCCGGAGATGCTGCGGCTGATCAGCGAAGCCCCGGTCACCGCGCTGATCCACGGCATGGAGATGATCGCCGTCTGCTGTTCCCTGGTGATGCTGGGGCTGGTGCCAATGGTGGGGTATGACGTCTTCTGGCAGCTCTACAGCCACTTTAAAAAGCTGAAGATGTCGATGCAGGAGATCCGCGACGAGCATAAGCAGCAGGAGGGTGACCCGCACGTTAAAGGGCGTATCCGCCAGCAGATGCGCGCCGCCGCGCGCCGCCGCATGATGGCAGATGTGCCGAAAGCTGACGTCATCGTCACCAACCCGACGCACTACTCGGTGGCGCTGCAGTACAACGAGAAGAAGATGAGTGCGCCAAAAGTCGTCGCTAAAGGCGCAGGCGAGATAGCCCTGAGAATTCGTGAACTGGGCGCGGAGCACCGCATCCCGGTTCTGGAAGCACCGCCGCTGGCGCGTGCCTTGTATCGACACACTGAGATTGGTCAGCACATCCCCGGCGCGCTTTATGCTGCCGTGGCAGAGGTACTGGCATGGGTCTGGCAGTCACGCCGCTGGAAGCGTGAAGGCGGCCTGATCCCAGCCAAACCAAAAAACCTGCCGGTTCCGGCAGAGATGGACTTTGCAGGAGAGAGCAAAAACGATGGCTAACAACCTGGCCGCAAAACTACGTTTACCGGGCAACTTTAAAGAGATGCAGTGGCAGGTGCTGGCCGGTCCGGTGCTGATCCTGATGATCCTGTCGATGATGGTGCTGCCTTTACCGCCATTCATCCTCGATCTGCTGTTTACCTTTAACATTGCGCTGTCAATCATGATCCTGCTGGTGTCGATGTTCACCCAGCGGACCCTGGAGTTTGCGGCATTCCCGACCATCCTGCTCTTCTCTACGCTGCTGCGCCTGGCGCTGAACGTTGCCTCGACCCGTATCATCCTGATGGAAGGACACACGGGGGCGGCGGCGGCGGGGCAGGTGGTGGAAGCGTTCGGCCACTTCCTGGTGGGCGGGAACTTCGCCATCGGTATCGTGGTGTTTATTATCCTCGTCATCATCAACTTCATGGTTATCACCAAGGGTGCCGGGCGTATCGCGGAAGTTGGCGCGCGCTTTGTGCTGGACGGAATGCCCGGTAAGCAGATGGCGATCGATGCCGACCTCAACGCCGGTCTGATTGGCGAAGATGAGGCCAAGCGTCGCCGTGCGGAAGTGACCCAGGAAGCGGACTTTTATGGCTCGATGGACGGTGCCAGTAAGTTCGTTCGCGGGGATGCCATCGCAGGCATCATGATCATGGTGATTAACGTCATCGGCGGCCTGCTGGTCGGCGTGGTGCAGCACGGTATGGATGTGGGTCATGCCGCAGAAACCTATACCCTGCTGACCATCGGTGATGGCCTGGTCGCCCAGATCCCGGCGCTGGTTATCTCCACCGCGGCCGGTGTTATCGTTACGCGCGTCGCCACCGATCAGGATGTGGGCGAGCAGATGGTCACCCAGCTGTTCAAAGATCCGCGCGTGCTGATGCTCAGCGCCGGGGTGATCGGTCTGCTGGGCCTGGTGCCGGGCATGCCTAACTTTGTCTTCCTGCTGTTTACCGCGGCCTTACTGGGTCTGGCCTGGTGGCTGCGCGGTCGCGAAATGCAGCCGAAGAAGAAAGTGGACAGTGCAGGCAGCATAACTAACAAAGCGGCGGCGGACACACCTGCCACCACGGAAGCCTCCTGGACCGATGTGCAGCTGGAAGACACGCTGGGCATGGAAGTGGGCTACCGCCTGATTCCGATGGTCGATCATCAGCAAAATGGCGAGCTGCTGGGGCGTATCCGCAGTATCCGTAAGAAGGTCGCACAGGATGTGGGTTTCCTGCCGCCGGTCGTGCACATTCGCGACAATATGGAGCTGCCGCCTGCACGCTACCGCATCCTGATGAAAGGGGTGGAGATTGGCAGCGGGGATGCCTATCCTGGCCGCTGGATGGCGATCAACCCAGGCACGGCGGCTGGCTCGCTGCCGGGCGAAGCTACGGTCGATCCCGCCTTTGGTCTGGCGGCGGTCTGGATTGACAGCGCGCTGAAAGAGCAGGCGCAGATTCAGGGCTTTACCGTAGTGGAAGCCAGTACCGTCGTTGCGACCCACCTGAATCACCTGATTGGTCAGTACGCCAGCGAGCTGTTTGGTCGTCAGGAAGCGCAGCAGTTGCTGGATCGGGTGACGCAGGAGATGCCGAAGCTGACCGAGGATCTGGTGCCGGGTGTGATCACGCTGACGACCCTGCATAAAGTGTTGCAGAATCTGCTGGTTGAGCGGGTGTCGATTCGCGATATGCGAACCATCATTGAAACGCTGGCGGAGCATGCGCCGGTGCAGAGCGATCCGCAGGAGCTGACCAGCGTCGTTCGTGTGGCGCTGGGCCGTGCGATTACCCAGCAGTGGTTCCCGGGTAATGATGAGGTGCAGGTCATCGGACTGGACTCGACGCTGGAGCGGCTGTTGCTGCAGGCCCTGCAGGGCGGCGGCGGGCTGGAGCCGGGACTGGCCGATCGGCTGTTAAGCCAGGCACAGGCGGCGTTGCAGCGTCAGGAGATGCTGGGCGCGCCACCGGTGCTGCTGGTCAATCATCCGCTGCGTGCGCTGCTGGCGCGTTTCCTGCGCCGCAACCTGCCACAGCTGGTGGTGATCTCCAATCTGGAGCTGAGCGACAACCGCCAGATCCGCATGACCGCCACCATCGGAGGCAAATAATGCGCTGGCCAATTGCTCTGTTGTTGCTGCTGCCGCTGATGGCACAGGCGGCCGGCGGGGCCTGGAGCGGCAGTGCCGGCGGGCCACCGCTGGCAAACCGGGGCAGCTGGATGCGCTCGCAGCCGCTGACGCCTCCTGCCGGGGTGAGCGGTGAGGTCAGCGTAATCAGCTGGCGTTATGCGCTGAGCCGGCCGGCGCCTTCCGGCCTGGAGGTGCGGCTCTGCGGCGTGCAGCGCTGCGCGACGCTGGAGGGTGCCAGCGGTGTGACGCGCGGTCTGGCCCATCTGCGTGCCGATGAACCGCTGCATATGGTGTTTGGTTTTGCCGGAAGCGGGGCGCTGCCGCCAGGTTTGCGGGTGGTCAGCAGCGAAGTGATGGTCAACTACGAGTAGGGCGGTTGACGAAGAGCCTGAGATCCGGGAGATGTGATATCAGGGGGCGCTCAGTGCGGCCCTGGTATCTTTCGAAAATTTGCCTGTAAACGCGCCGTCAGGGCGACGTTCTTCCCTTTCACGCCACCTGATTCTCTTTCTGCGCCAGAAACGTCTTCAGCGGGGTTACGCGACTGATCTCCTCCTGAGCGCGTGCATCGTGCATCACTTCCCAGACATCAACACTGTTCTGCAGGTTAAGCCAGAACTCCACACTGGTCTCAAAGGCCGCAGCCAGTCTGAAAGCCATATCCGGTGTCAGCTTCCTGTTATTGTTCACCAGAGCGCTAACGGTGTTACGGTGTACCTTCAGCATCTCTGCTAAATCAAGGATTTTCAGGCCAGCTGGCTCCAGGTATTCGTAAAGTAATACGTCGCCAACCGTAGTCGGTTTTCGGGTCGCCTGATTCATATCGTTGCTCTCTTCCTCTCTTTCAGCGGCTGATGATGCTGCCGGCAGGGTGGCAGCGTCCGACATAAAGAAGTTCAGTGATTATCATTTGTGTTTTTTGTAGCTATGCGGGTCCAGATAGAGACCTGCAGCCTTACCGTCGGTCCATTTGAAAATCAGCCGGTATTGCTCATTGACTCTCATTGCCGCGTACCCTTCCAGGGGTGGATTCAGCTCCTCATACCGATTGCCTGGTGGTGATCTCAGATCCTGATAGTTTACCGCGGCATTAATAATATCGAGCTTTCTGGCCAGGGCTGATGAGAGTGTCACCGGAATTCGTCTGGAGTGTTCCCCATATAAAAAAAAAGTCCCTGAGCCAGTCATCCCTGAAACTGTCGATGTTCCTTAACGTTGCCACATCATGACCTCCCTGTATCATGTTAACATCAGCTTAGCGCACCGTTGCACAGTGCGCAAGTGCTAATCAGAGTCAGCCATTTACCCCCTTCATTCCCTCGTCAGAGTAGCGGCCACCTTTGACCTCAATCCGCTGATGCAGGTCATTCAGCAGCCGGACATCGGCCTCTTCCAGTTCAATCTCTGCAGCCCGGGCATTTTCTTTAAGCCAGACGAGCTGCTTCGTGCCTGGGATCGGCACCACTTTTTCATACTGAGCCAGTAACCACGCCAGCGCAATCTGCCCGCTGGTGGCGTGATATTTCTCAGCCAGCGGCGCGATCGCGTTAAGAAGGCTGAGATTGTGGTCGAGATTTTGTTGCTGGAAGCGGTCATTATTTTTGCGGAAGTCACCTTCAGTAAAATCGCTGTGGTTACGGTATTTACCGGTGAGAAAACCCCTGCCCAGCGGTGAGTAGGGCACCAGTCCGATGCCGAGCTGCTTCACCATCGGCAGGATCGCCGCCTCAATGTCCCGCGTCCAGAGTGAATACTCCGTCTGTAATGCCGCCAGAGGATGCACGGCATGCGCCCGCTGCAGCGTGGCGGCAGAGGCCTCGCACAATCCAATCCGTGCAATCTTGCCCTGCTGCACCAGACGGCTGAGGCACGCCATGCTCTCCTCAATCGGTGTCGCCGGACTGATACGATGCAGATAGAACAGGTCGATGCGCTCAACGCCCAGCCGTTTTAGCGACGCGTGGCAGCTTCGGATAATGTAGTCCGGCTCATTATTGATGGTGCGGGCATAGGCCTCATCCGCTGGCCGGGCGATGCCACATTTGGTGGCGACGGTAAATGTCTGCCGGTCGGCCTGGCTCAGCCCGGCAAGAAACTGACCAATCAACCGTTCGTTGTGGCCACGGCCATAAAGATCGGCGGTGTCGATAAAGGTGATGCCGGTTTCGCGCAACTGGTTAAGCAGCTGCAGGGAGTGGCGGTCGTCGGTCTGACCATAAAATTCGCTCAGCCCCATTGCGCCATAACCGATTGCGCTGACCTCCAGCCCCTGAGATAACGTGCGTGTTTTCATTGTCTCTCCTCGTGAGTGAGCGGCCATTGTTTCACTCATGCCGACAGCCATGAATTGCTGTTCTGGCAATACCAGAAAGGTATCAGGCAGGGGAATAAATAAGCGGAAAAGCGGCGGGGGAGACGATTAATTGCACCATGGAAAAGGGCGGGAATGGGTAATTAACGCTTCGTTTTGAGGGAGGCGTAAAAATATCTTCGCCGATGAAGTGCGGCTGTTTTACCGGAATGGCTTACTTTTGAGGGGATAATTTTTCCAGCGCCGCGCGTACCACCTCGTTTTTTTCATCGGCACGGATAGCGGCATACACATCAATTGCCAGGTGCCGGGCCGCTCGTGCGCTCAGCGGCCGGTAGCAGAGTCCGGCCTGGTTGAAGGTACATTTTGACCGGGGCATCAGGGCGAAACCCTTGCCTCTGGCGATATGGGACAGCATCAGCAGTGAATCTTCCGGCTCCCGTTGCCGTTTCAGCGCTACGCGGAGCGTGGCGAAGTAGCGCTCACATTTGTCGTAGAACAGCGGATTGGCACTGCGCGCGAACCAGAACAGGGGCAGGTCAGCCACGGCCTCAGGCGAAACCTCTTCCGTCCGTGCGGCAGGATGAGAGGCGGGCAGGACGACCAGCAGCGGCTCGCGGTAAACCCAGGCGTAGTGGACGGCCTCATCAGCCTCCGCGCCTTTTTCTCCGGTGAGGATTAAATCGAGCGTGTTACGGGCCAGGTTCTGCAGCAGTTGCGCGGAGGTCAGGCTGGGCATCTCCATCTCTTCACTGGCGTGAAGTGCAACGAGCTGCTGGTTAAGCGGCGTGATAGCTTCAAAGTTCAGCGTTCGGGTTACGCCGATACGCAGGCGCGACGCAACAGGCACCGCATCCTGGGTTAAGGCTTCGAGGGCGATGAGGATCGCTTCCGCTTTAGCAACCAGGGCCTGCCCGGCTTCGGTGAGCGTCACCGCGTGGGGCGTCCGGCTGAAGAGGGGCTGTCCCAGCAGATCTTCCAGACTCTGAATCTGGCGGGTCAGGGGAGGCTGGGTCATTCTGAGCCGTTCGGCGGCCCGGCGAAAGTTAAGCTCATGCGCGACCGCCAGAAAGCATTGCAACTGCTTTACCGCAGGAAGGTGGCTACTGATGAGATGCGCTTCTACAGACATGAGGTCGTTCTGCCACTCAGAGAAGGGGGAATAAGGCAGGAGGGGGCAGCGACGGAGAGGGAAGTCCCTCTCCGTCGCGACGATTACATGCGCTCGACGGTGTCGATGCCCAGCGTATCCAGACCCTGCTTCAGCGTCTTCGCGGTCAGCGCAGCCAGCTGCAGCCGGCTCAGGCGGGTTGACTCTGATTCTGCCGTCAGAATCGGGCAGTGCTCGTAGAAGCCGGAGAAAAGGCCGGCCAGATCGTAGAGATAAGCACACATCACATGGGGAGTGCCGTCACGGGCAACCTGAGTGATGATCTCCTCGAACTGCAGCAGGCGGGTCGCCAGCTGTGCTTCGCGCTCTTCGCTGATGACAATCTCTGCATCCAGCGAATCGGCATCAATACCCGCTTTGCGGAAGACCGAGAGTACGCGGGTGTAGGCATACTGCATATAGGGCGCCGTGTTACCCTCGAAGGCCAGCATGTTGTCCCAGTCGAAGATGTAGTCGGTGGTGCGGCTCCTGGAAAGGTCGGCATATTTCACCGCACTGATCCCGACCACTTCCGCCAGCGTTTTGACTTCCGCTTCGCTCATCTCCGGGTTCTTCTCACGCACCAGCGTGTAAGCACGCTGATAAGCTTCATCCAGAAGGTCGGAGAGCTTGATGGTGCCACCGCTGCGGGTTTTGAACGGACGGCCATCTTTGCCCAGCATCATGCCAAAGGCATGGTGTTCGAGCGGCACCGACTCCGGAACATAACCGGCTTTACGCACGATAGTCCAGGCCTGCACCAGGTGCTGATGCTGACGGGAGTCAATGTAGTAGAGCACACGGTCAGCTTTCAGGGTCTCATAACGATATTTCGCACAGGCGATATCGGTCGTGGTGTAGAGGTAGCCGCCATCCTTCTTCTGGATGATAACGCCCATCGGCTCACCTTCTTTGTTCTGGAACTCATCCAGGAACACCACGGTCGCGCCTTCACTCTCGACGGCTAACCCTTTCTGCTTCAGGTCAGCCACGATGCCAGGCAGCATATCGTTGTAAAGACTCTCACCCATCACATCGTCGCGGGTCAGGGTGACGTTCATGCGGTCATAAATCTTCTGGTTCTGACTCATCGTGATGTCGACCAGCTTCTTCCACATCTCACGGCAGTAGGGATCGCCACCCTGTAATTTCACCACATAGCTGCGTGCGCGCTCGGCAAACTCAGGATCTTCGTCATAGGTGCGCTTGGCTTCACGGTAGAAGGCTTCAAGATCGGCCAGCGCCATCTCTGCATGGTTTTCGTTCTGCTGCTTTTCCAGGAACGCGATCAGCATGCCGAACTGAGTGCCCCAGTCGCCGACGTGGTTCGCACGGATCACCCGATGGCCGAGAAACTCCAGCGTACGAACGGCGGCATCACCAATGATGGTGGAGCGGACGTGGCCCACGTGCATCTCTTTGGCGACGTTAGGCGCAGAGTAGTCGACGACGATCGTCTGAGGCTCAGCCAGCTGCACACCCAGACGCGGCAGGCTCAGCGCTTCCCGGGCATGCTTCGCCAGCCAGGCGTGATCAAGAAAAATATTGATGAAGCCCGGTCCGGCGATTTCGACTTTGCTGGCAATGCCGGTCAGGTCGAGATGCTGAATCACCGCTTCCGCTAATTGTCGCGGTGCCTGTCCCAGCTTTTTCGCCACGGCCATAATACCGTTGGCCTGATAGTCTCCAAACTGGACCCTGGCGGACTGACGAACCTGCGGTTCGCAATCGGCGGGTGCGCCGGCTAAAACCATTGCCTGACTGACTTTTGCGGAAAGAAGTGCCTGAATATTCACCGAGTTACCTTCATAAGCTGAACAACGCCCGAGCCTGCTAAGCCGGACTGTCATCATCTTGCCTGACAGCATCGCGTCACGGACGGGCAGAAACGGATGAGGCAGACAAAACGGGAAAAAATGAGGAGGAAAGTATACGTGAAATGTCAGTGGGCGTCAGTAGCTGGATGAAGCGGGGAAACAGAGCCAGAGAAGATGTTTCCCGGAGGCATTAACGACGTCGCAGATGACGGCGAGGGTTCTTAACGCTTTTATCTTCACGCACCTTCCAGTGGCGGGAAATTGCAAATCCCATCAGTGCGATCAGGACAGCAACAACGATGAGCATAGACATAGAGCCATTCCTTTTGGTTGTGTTAGGTCAAATTTATAGGAAGGCAGGGAGCGCTGCAATTGATCGTTAATGAATTGAGAGTTATCTTATTGTAATAAAGAAATCTAATTTAATCATATGCTTAATGTGTATTCATCAAGGAACTCATGGTCCTAAACAGGGGATAAATCCGAAATGAAAGATGTTATTATGCGGTTTTGCGTTAAATTTCCGGTCAAATAAGATGAATCTTATCATTTATTACGCTTAACTCCCGGCGCACAATAAAGCAGATTGGTCATGAAAGTTAAATAAAGAGAGAGGAATGCGGGTTGTGAAGCACACTTTTCCGACAGAATTGGATGATTTAAAGTCAGATTTAGCGCGTTTTGAAGAATCGTTGCAAAATTTTGCGCAGCGCCTGGGTTTATCTTTTTCCGAACACGAGATCGACCATATTGCGGTGCGCTGTCATCAGGACGCCACGGCGGCACGCTGGCAAAAGGGTCTGCAGCAGATGGGCACTGAATTTTCCTCCGCTGTCATCAACGGGAGACCGATTTGCCTGTTTAAGCTGGATCAACCCTTAATCGTAGCAGGGTGTCAGATCGATGTGGTGGAACTGCCGTGGCCGGGTGAAAAGCGCTATCGCCATGAAGGCTGGGAACACGTTGAGGTCGTGTTACGTGGCGATCCTGAGTCGCTGGGCATGCGCGCAATGGCCTTGCTCTCTGACGCGGCATTAACGCAGCCGGGCATATCGTTTAAAACCAGCGCGCCGAAGGGAGAGAATGAACGTCTGCCCAATCCGACGCTGGCGGTGACGGATGGACAGACGACGATCAAGTTTCATCCGTGGCGACTGGAAGAGATTGTCGCCAGCGAGCAGAACTAAATCCGCGCGGTGACCGCGCGTTTCAGGCGGGCAACCGCCTCGTCAAGCAACGCGCGCGTGCAGCCGAAATTGAGCCGGACAAACTGGTCATTGCCAAATTCCCGGCCTGCGGTTAAGCCCAGACCATGTTTTTCGAAGTAAAGCGCCGGGCTGGCGACGCCCAGTTCGCTGGCGTCGATCCAGGCCAGGTAGGTCGCTTCCGGTGCGGCGAGTGACAGGCCGGTCATTTTATTGACCTGCGACACCAGCCAGTCGCGGTTGCTGCGCAGGTAGAGGTTCTGCGCGTCCAGCCAGGATTCACCCTCGCGCCAGGCTGCCGCCGCTGCCGTAATCGCCAGAATATCGACGTCAGGCACGATGCCGCGCCGCAACCGCGTAAAACGCGCGCGCAGTTCGGGGTTCGGAATAATGGCGATGGATGCGCCAAGCCCGGCAATATTAAAGGTTTTGGACGGCGACATCAGGGTTACGCTGCGCTGCGCAGCGTCTTCGCTCAGGCTGGCAAACGGGATGTGCTGAACACCCGGTTCCAGGAGCAGATCGCTGTGGATCTCGTCAGAGCAGACAATCAAATCGTGCTTCTGCGCAAAGGCGAGCTGCGCCAGCAGTTCATCCCGGCGATAGACGGTGCCGCCCGGATTCTGCGGATTACAGAGCATTAACAGCCGCTCGCTGCCCGTCATCTCACCCTCAGCTGCCGTCAGATCCAGCCGCCAGCGTCCCGCGTTCAGAGTCAGCGGCAGATTCAGCTGACCACGCTCCGCCAGCTTTGCCGCCCCGCGAAACGGGGGATAAATCGGGGTCGGCGCTATCGTGCGTTCGTCAGAGGCCGTAAAGGCACGGACGGCCAGGTTCAGCCCGCTCACCACGCCGGGCAGTACCACAATCCACTCCGGATTGACGTGCCACTCATAGCGTGAGGCAAGCCAGGCGATCGCGCTGTCGATAAACTCAACAGGCCTGTCGCCATAACCAAAAATCCCATGTTCAGTACGGGCTTTTATCGCGTTGATGATACAATCCGGCGATCGGAAATCGGTATCCGCGACCCACAACGGCAGAATGTCCTGGTCCGCATATTTGTTCCATTTGAGACTATCGCTGTGACGGCGGTCTATCCGTTGGTCGAAATTGAATGCCATAGTTAACTTTCCCGGTAAACTCATTCCAGCAGCCAGACTAACTGATGAATCTGCCTTGAACCAGAGTCATGTAAAGGAGAAGAGAATGACCACAC